>Ga0181532_10000042_pt1 | contig 125104 bp, 95 predicted proteins | sample PEATcosm2014_Bin_33_FD_119768 | JGI IMG/M metagenome (GOLD analysis project Ga0181532, IMG submission 119768) | Peatland microbial communities from MTU Mesocosm Facility, Houghton, MI, USA - PEATcosm2014_Bin11_30_metaG | ecosystem: Environmental > Terrestrial > Soil > Wetlands > Peat | place...
AGCATCAGCTTCCTGAGACGGGTCACAATAACCTCCTTGTGACCCAAAAACTACACCGGCGAAAATGCTCCGGCAGTAACCCACGCGGTAGCGTCCGCCGCGCTAGCGGCTTAGTTCAAACGCTCTTATCGCCACCAACTCCCGAATTGTCGGCGACTCGGAAGTTTACAGTTAATGACACGAACAAAAAGCGAAATAAGAAATGCCCCGGCGAAGACTCATCATTACCAAGCCGGCAGACTTTCTCGAAGCCCGTTCGGGCCAACTTCCGGATGGCGACCAAGCGCCCGGACTCGTCGTATCTCCAACAAAGTGCCCAGACTATAATTCCGCCCGAGGAATGGTGCTGCCCGATGACTAGAGGATGGAAAGAGCTCATCGTCATGGTGTTGACCGCGCCGGTAGTTTGCGCGAACCTCCCGGCACAAACGCAAAGTAAGGCATCTGCTGACGCCGCAGGAATCTACGATCGCTTGCCGGGACTGGATAAGCGAATTCTCGATACAACAGCAGATCCCTGCGAGGACTTCTTCCAATACGCATGCGGCAATTTCGGCAAGCTGTATCCCATCCCCAATGACCGGTCATCGTATGCCGCCTACCTCATGGTGGATGAGTATATCGAGAACGTCTTGCGCACCATACTGGAGAAGGCCGCGGCCGCCGGCTCGCAACGCACTGCGAACGAACAGAAAATCGGCGATTTCTACGCTTCCTGCATGGCCACAGATGCCATCGAAGCAAACGGACTAAAGCCCCTGCAATCCGAACTGGCTCGCATCGCGGCTTTGCGCAGCAAAGACGAACTGCCCGAACTGCTAGCCCACTATCAGTTGATCAACGCCACAGCATTTTTCGTCTTTTCGGACCAGAAGGATTTCGCTGACGCACGCAAGCAAATCGCCGTTATCGATCAAGGCGGACTGGGACTGCCCGACCGCGAATTCTACTTTCGTACCGGAGATGCCGACCAGAAGCTTCGCGACGAGTATGTTCAGCACATCAACAACATCTTCAAGCTCATGGGCGAGCCGAAAGTCGATGCCGCTGCCGACGCGCAAAAAGTCATGCAGTTGGAAATGGCCCTGGCCAAGGTTTCCCTGGATGTCACATCGCGACGCAACCCGAGTAACATCTACCACCTGATGCCGGTATCGGGGCTTGCGACTCTGACGCCAGCCATCGCTTGGGACCGCTTCCTGAAAGCGACGGGCGCTCCGCCAGTTTCGGAGTTAAATATCGCCACTCCAGACTTCTTTAAGGGTTTGAATACTCTGCTCGCTTCCACCGACCTCGATACAATCAAGACGTATTTGCGCTGGCAATTGATCCGATCCATAGACGGGCTGGTTTTGCCTCAGGCGTTGGATGACGAAGCCTTTGATTTTTATGGGCGTAAGGTGAATGGTCAGCTTGAGCAGCGGTCCCGCTGGAAGCGCTGTGTTCGGGCCACTGACCAAGCATTGGGTGAGGCTGTCGGTCAGTTCTATGTCGCGCAGGAATTTCCGCCGTCCAGCAAACAGGCCACGGTTCAGATGGTCCATGACCTCGAAAGCGCGATGGAGCAGAATCTGGACACGCTTGATTGGATGAGTTCGACTACCAAGGTCCGGGCCAAAGAGAAGCTGCACGCCATCGTCGATAAGATCGGCTACCCCAACCACTGGCGCGATTACTCGAAGCTGACGGTGATTCGCGGGGATGCCTTCGGCAACTCCCTGAGAGCTGTGGAATTTGAAAATCGCCGCGAGTTGGCCGAGATCGGCCAACCCGTCGATCGCGATGAATGGTATATGACTCCCTCAACCAATGATGCCTATTACAGCGCGAGCATGAATGACATCAATTTTCCGGCCGGGCTCCTGCAGCCTCCAATGTATGACCCGCAGGCCACCGACGCTTGAGAACTACGGCCACCTTGGCGGTTTCGTCGGTCATGAATTGACCCACGGTTTCGACGACCATGGCCGCCAGTTTGATGCCGGCGGCAACCTCGCGGACTGGTGGACAGCGGAAGACGCCAGGAAATTTGAAATGAAAGCCGCCTGCGAAGTCAAAGAGTACGGGAGTTTTGTCGTGGTGGACGACGTGAAAGTGAACGGCGAACTCACTCTGGGTGAGAACATCGCCGACAACGTGGGTCTGCGCATTGCCTACATTGCTTTTCTCGCCGACGCCAAACGCAAGGGCATCGATCTCACCCAGAAACAGGACGGCTATACCCCGCTGCAGCAATTCTTTCTCGGGCACGGGCAGAACTGGTGCGGCAGCATGCGTCCTGAGGAGCTGCGGCTGAGGGCGCGAATCGATCCCCATTCGCCGTGGCGGTTCCGGGTGAACGGAGTGGTCCAGAATATGCCAGAGTTCGGCCAGGCTTTTGGCTGCAAAACAGGTCAACCCATGATGCCAGCCAACTATTGCCGAGTCTGGTGAGGTGGGAGCGTGGTCGCGATTTGAAAAGCAGGATCGGATCCCTCTGAAACCACGAGCCTCAACGCGTCGCATCCAAGCATGCAGAGATTCTCTCTGCGGGAAACAGGAATCTCGATCGCTCGACTAGGTGACGGCCTCCGATCAAGGGTCAGTCGCGGGCAATCCGGAAATTGAGCCACGGCCGAGTCAGCCGGCCCAGAAGTTGGCTTCGAGGAAGTCGCGGCTGTTTAACGGCTTGCGAAGGCTTAAGCCACCTGGTTTTTCCATGAACCCCTCCGAAATCTGGAGTATTATAGGCCCGCTCAGTAGTGCTGCAGCAAAGCAGTGTGATCCCGGGTTTCCCACAGCTCTCTGGAGTCCTGCCGTGGCGGCTGTGTTGTCGCCCTCGTGACTGGGTTACGCCGCGTGAGACCTAGGCCGGGGCAAATGCTTCGCCGTAACTCTTGCCCAAAGGAGGATATGGATATGTCCTTGATGCCGGATCCAACCTTTTACCCCTCGCCGGGGCTGGCGATGCAGGCCGCGCCGGAACGCATCGCTTACGTAGCTTTGCTCAATGTCGGCAAGAGTGGGAAGCGCGACGCCATGGGCGTCGTCGACCTCGACCCGGGCTCCTCCGCGTATGGTCGGCTCGTTGGCCAAGTGGATTTCCCCAACGGCGATAACGAGCTGCATCATTTTGGCTGGAACGCGTGCAGCGCATGTCTGTGCCCACAGTCCCCGCACCCGCACATGGAGCGTCGTTACCTGGTGGTGCCAGGCATCGGGTCGTCACGTGTGCATATCCTGGATACGAAAGCGGACCCCAATCATCCGAAAATCGTGAAGGTGATTGAGCCGGAAGAATTCATTAAGAAGACCGGCTACACCTCGCCGCACACCATTCATTGCGGCCCCGACGGCATCTATGGCAGCGCGCTTGGTTCGGCCTCAGGCGACGGCCCGGGCGGCATCTTCCTTATGGATGCCGAAACGTTTGAGCTTAAGGGACCTTGGGAGAAGGACCACGGCCCTCAGAATCTTGCCTACGACTTCTGGTGGCACCTGGGACACGACACCATGATCACCTCAGAATGGGGCACTCCGAACATGGTGAAGAACGGCCTGAACCCGGAGCTGCTGCTGGGCGGAAAGTACGGCCACAAGCTGCACATCTGGGACCTGGACAAGGGACGCCATCTGCAGGAAATCGACCTGGGTGCAGAGCAACAGATGGTGCTCGAGCTTCGGCCCTCTCACGATCCCAAAAAGACCTTCGGATTCGTCGGCGTGGTCATCTCGCTGAAAGATCTTTCGTCCTCCATCTGGATGTGGTATCGCGAGGACGGCGGCAAGAACGGCAAGTGGGCAGTCCGCAAGGTGATTGAAATTCCCGCTGAGCCGGCCGATCCGGAAAGCCTCCCACCGCTGTTGAAGGGCTTCAAGGCGGTGCCGCCATTGGTATCCGACATCAACCTCTCACTCGACGACCGCTTCCTCTATGTGTCGTGTTGGGGGACGGGTGAGTTCATTCAGTACGACGTCTCCGATCCCGCCATCCCGAAAAAGACGGGCTCGATCCACCTCGGTGGCGTCGTGCGCAGGGCCGCTCACCCGAAGAAGCCCGCGCAAGCGCTCAATGGCGCTCCGCAGATGGTCGAGATCAGCCGCGACGGCAAGCGCGTCTATTTCACCAATTCGTTGTACTCCCCGTGGGACGAGCAGTTCTATCCCGATGGCGTGAAGAGTTGGATGGTGAAAATCGACACCAACCGTGAGGGCGGTATGAAACTCGATGAAAAGTTCTTTGTTGAGTTCGACGGGCTGCGCGCACACCAGCTTCGGCTGGAAGGGGGAGACGCTTCGTCGGACTCCTATTGCTACTCGGACGCGAAATGACTCATGCGGGGCTGACTTCGACGACGTTGTGGCTGATGCTGCTGCTTGGCGCCTACCACGGACTCAATCCCGGAATGGGCTGGCTCTTCGCGGTGGCGCTGGGGATGCAGGAGCAAAAGGGGAGCGCAGTAGCAAGATCGCTCGTCCCCATTGCGCTGGGCCACGCCCTGGCCATCGGCAGCGTGGTGCTGATTGCCGCGTTTCTCGGCATGACGCTGCCGGTTGCAGCCATCCGCTACTTCGTCGCCGTACTCCTGGTTGGCCTTGGAATTTTGTGCCTGGTGCGACATCAGCACCCACGCTGGGTGCGGATGCAGGTTGGCTTCCGCGACTTGACCGTCTGGTCGTTTCTGATGGCTTCTGCGCACGGCGCTGGCTTAATGGTGGTGCCCGTGCTGCTGGGCAGTGCCACGGTCGAAGCGCAGAGCCAAATGGCAAGTTACCATCACATGTCCACGACCGCGAGCCCGCTCGCCGGGATGCTCGCCACCGGCATCCATACGATTGCGTATCTTGCAGTCACAGGGCTGATCGCTTGGGTGGTCTATCGAAAGCTCGGCCTCGCACTTCTCCGTAAGGCGTGGTTCAACTTCGACTTGATCTGGGCGGCCGCGCTCATAGGCACGGGTCTTGTCACCCTTTTTATATAGACTGTTGTGTCTTCTTCTGTTCTTCTCGGGCGAATAGTTGACAACTCGGAAGCTATGGACCCGTTGAATCAAGCATCTGCAGCCCCGGCGCACGTTGGCCACACTCACGACCCTCTTCGGATCAGCAGCTTGTAATTTGAATGGAGCCCCTGGTTTTCTCATCACAGTGATGTGGTCGATTTTGTAGACGGTCCTGCATCTCTCGACGAGGTTTGGTGCAGTATTTATGCGGATTCGAGCGCTAGGGCACCTGGCCAAAACCAGGTGGGTCGGCTTTCGTGCGTTCGCCGCTGCCGTAAGTAGTTGGAAAAGATTGGTCGGGGAGAGAGGATTTGAACCTCCGACCCCCTGGTCCCGAACCAGGTGCTCTACCAGGCTGAGCCACTCCCCGACGAGATGGGAACTTCGTGATGAGGTATGAGACGTGCTCCGGAAAACTCATCTCCGGCGCACGTCACCGCTTGATTATAGCAGAGCTCACGCAACGTATTTCGGCAGAGTAACGCCACGCATTTCGCGCCCAGCAACAACGACACAGAGCTAACGCGGAAGGAGATAACCGGCGCGGCGACGAAAACGGAACCGCGATCGACGCCGAGCTGAGGAGCCGATCAGTTGAGGAAGAATTTCGTGTACAGCGTGTCGCGTTGGGCGGGACGGAAGCCGGCGTCGCGAATGATGCGGCGGAGTTCTTCTTCAGTGGTGCAGTTGCGCACGCCGGCGGCGCGCACGACGTTTTCTTCGATCATCACCGATCCCACGTCGTTGCCGCCGAAGCGCAGGCCGGTTTGGCAGACCTTCAATCCCTGCGTTACCCAGCTTGACTGCACGTTCTTGAAGTTGCTGAGGAAGAGGCGCGCGATGGCCAGCGTCTTGAGATACTCAACTGCAGTCGCTTCATCCCAGCCTCGCCCACCAAGCGCGGTGTTTTGCGGCTGGAAGGACCACGGAATGAACGCGGTGAATCCGCCGGTTTCTTGCTGCAGATCGTAGATCGCCTGGAAGTGATTGATGCGGTGCTCGAACTTCTCTCCGACGCCGAACATCATGGTCGCCGTGGTGCGCATGCCAATTTTGTGCGCGGTGCGATGAACATTGAGCCAGTCGTTAGTCAGGCACTTCAGGCGCGCAATCTTGTAGCGCACTTCGTCATCGAGAATCTCGGCGCCGCCGCCGGGGATGGAATCGAGTCCCGCATCGCGCAGCCGCTTGATTGTGTCTTCAATGCTGAGCGAGCTCACTTCGGCGATGCAGATGATCTCCGACGCCGAGAAACAGTGCAGATGCACCTGAGGAAAGCGCTGCTTCATTCCGCGCAGCATCTCTTCGTACCACTCGATCTTCAGGTCGGGATGCAAGCCGCCTTGCAGCAACACGCCTGTGCCGCCCAGTTCAACTGTCTCGCGCACTTTGTCGTAGATGGTCTCGAAGTCAAGGATGTAGCCTTCCTTGGCCAGCTTGCCCTTCAGCGGACGATAAAAGGCGCAGAAGGTGCAGTATTCGGTGCAGAAATTCGTGTAGTTGATATTGCGATCGATAATGTAGGTGACCACGCCCTCGGGATGGAGCTTACGGCGAACCGCGTCGGCTTCCATGCCGATGCCGATCAGGTCATCGGAGCGGTACATCTCCAGGGCTTGCGCTTTGGTTAGAGACATCGGGTGTATGGGCGGTGTGCAACCCTCCCAGACATTCTAACGTTCTGCAGGTGAGGAGGGAAGCCGGCGCCTGATCCGCCAATCATCCGGCATGTGAATTCAATCGGCCGCAACGCAACAATGCTGCTGCTGAAGCGTTTATAAAACAGCAGCATTGGCAGCTTGCCGCCGGCACTGTGCGGGCGGATAATTGTGACTAATCGAGAGCGGCCAGCCCCGCTCCAGCCGGCCAATTCAAATTCCTGGAATACGCGCCATTTGTGCAGTCGCCACAACTTTGCGGAACTTATGAGCGCGCTGAAGGCAATCGATTAGGGAAGCCGGGAGTCGGTCCCTGTCCCTTCTACTGAGGTTTTCTTACCAAATCGGATTCTGCTGTCTTCTTGCTGGTAAGAAAACGAGAGGAAATATTAACTCGTAAGATAAGAGGACGAGCCGCCATGAGGAGGGCGGAAGACATGAGGCTTCTCGCTTTTGGGAGATGCACGACATTGATGCAGGGAGCGATCGCAATCCTGGCCCTGTTGGCGCCCCTCAGTTGCTGGGCAACGCTGGGCGACAACGCGGCTTCGGTGCTCACCGACCAGGCGCAGATGAAAGGCACCGTGACCAGCGTCGATAATCGCACCTACGTCCTGCACGAAATCACCGCCCCATCCGGCGCCAAGGTGCGCGAGTATGTGTCGCCCACGGGCGCGGTTTTTGCCGTGACCTGGGAAGGTCAATTCCCGCCCAACTTTCAGCAGCTGCTGGGACCGTATTATCAGCAAGTCCAGCAAGCCATCGAGCAGCAGAGGAACGCGCAGTCCGGTGATCAGCAGCAGTCGCGCCGGCGCCGCGGCCCGGTCTACGTTGCAACCTCGGGCATTGTCTTCTCGCAAAACGGACATCTGCATAGCTTTCACGGGCAGGCCTACATTCCCCAACTCGTCCCGCAGGGCGTTCAACCCAGCGATATCCGCTGAAGGAGAAATGTCGTGATGATTCGCAGATTTGGACTATTGCTCGCATTAGGAAGCATCATCGGTTTGGCGGCCTGCGGCGGAAGCGGCGGATCGAGTTCTTCCAGTGTCACATCGGTGACGGTGAGTTGTTCGCCGAGCACGATTAGCTCCGGCGCTTCCACCCAGTGCACCGCAGTCGTTGGCGGAACCGGCAGCTTCAGTACCGGCGTGACCTGGACCGCCAGCGCCGGCACGATTTCTCCTGGTGGCCTGCTCACCGCTCCCACTGTCACTTCGAACACGTCGGTCACGGTAACGGCAACCTCGACGCAAAACACCAGCGTGGCGGGAACGACGACTGTCACGGTGACGGCGCCGTCTGCAGGATCCAACGTCGCGCCGATCGTCGTTGACGCGGGTCCACCGGGCTTGGGATACACCTCGACCAACGTAGCGTTCGTTACCGTCACGGTCTGCGTGCCTGGCACAAGCAATTGTCAGAACATCGATCACGTGATGGTCGATACCGGTTCTTCCGGATTGCGATTGCTGCCGACCAGTACTGGCGGGGAACTCAGCCTCACGCTGCCCGGGGAGAACGATTCTTCCGGCAATCAGCTAGCGGAATGCCTGGTCTTCCTCGACGGATACATCTGGGGGCCAATCCAGACGGCAGACATTACGGTTGGCGGTGAGTCGGCCAAGGGCGTCAACGTGCAGCTCATTATTCCTTCACCTCCCCCGTCGGGGTTACCGGTGGTCCCAGCTAGCTGCTCCAATCAGAATCCTTCCGGAGGCAATGGGAACGAAGGGAACAGCATAAGCGACTTCGGCGCTAATGGCATCATTGGTGTTGGATTGCTGCCGCAGGATTGTGGCCCAGCCTGCACCAGCAACAGTCCTCCGCCGGACGTTTATTACGATTGCCCGTCGTCGGGATGTAATCCCACATTGGTCTCGGCGGCCCAGCAGGTGCCTAACCCGGTAAGTCTGTTTGCCACCGACAACAATGGCGTGCTGATTCAGCTTCCATCCCTTTCGAGTTCCGACAATGAGGGGGTGAATATCGCCGGCTCACTCATCTTTGGCATCGGCACGGAATCCAACAACGGGCTGGGCTCGGCGACGGTTTACCAGGTTCCTGACATCTTCACGGGCAACATGAACTTTGGAGACATGATCACTACATTCAGCGGGCAACAGTATCCGGGATTCGTCGATAGCGGCTCCAATGGATTGTTCTTCCTCGATACGAGCGTCACTGGAATTCCGGTCTGCACCGGATTTACTGGCGCTTCCGATTGGTATTGTCCGACCAATCCACCGGTTAATGAGACCGTCACCAATCAGGGACAGAGCGATTCCGGACCGGTAGGGAATCCGGTCCAGGCGAACTTCAGTATCGAAAATGCCAGCACGCTGTTTAACACCAGCAACACGGCGTTCAGCACCCTCGGCGGTCCGCAAACCGGTAACTTCGATTTCGGACTTGCGTTCTTCTATGGAAAGAACATGTTCACGGCAATTGAGGGAGCAACCACCCCCATAGGAAGCGGTCCGTACTACGCCTTCTGAATAGAATTGGGCCGGTAGAGCGGGCCTTCAGGCCCGCGTCCGGCGCCGGTCTTAAACAGTTTTTCTTAGCCGCTGGAGTCATCCTTGATGCCCGGCGGCTTTCTTTTGCTTACAACGCGCAGACGCGGCGCTGAAGCGCCGCACCACCCGAACCTTCGCGACCGGCCGCCTGCCAACCCGGAAATCGCTCTAAAATATCTGGGGGCGAGAATCAGCCATGCCAAAACATAGCAACAATAACCCGCAGGCTTCCCGTCCTCGCATGCACGGCTACGGCGTTCCGGAATCGATGGAAGGTGCGCTGCCCTGGGCTTGGGCCGAGAAGCGATTCAGCGAATCGCATAATTACTGGCTGACGTCGGTCCGCGCCGATGGCGGTCCGCACGTGATGCCGATCTGGGGAATCTGGCTGGACGGCGCCTACTACTTCAGCACCAGCGCTACCAGTCGCAAGGGACGCAATCTGCAGCACAATCCGAAGTGCGTCATCTGCAACGAAAACGCCGCCGAAGCCGTTATCATGGAAGGTGTGGCGCAGCAGCTCAAAGATGACCAGATTCCCCAGCGCGCGTTCTCCGACTACAAGACGAAGTACAGCTGGGAGCTGGATCCAAAACTCGGTCCGGTCTGGGTGGTCCGTCCCAAGGTTGTGTTTGCCATGCCGGAGAAACAATTCCCGAAAGGCGTCACCCGCTGGAAATTCGAGTAGTGTACAAAAGCTTGACGCGTAAGCCGCCGAAGGGTTCAATTCTCGAATGCCCGCCAAGCCTGCAAAGCGCAAATCTGCTGCGAACAAGCGTAGTTCCCGCAAACGGGAAGGTAAGCGACCGATCGCGAGCCGGCCGGTGATGCCCGCGATCTACGGCACTGCGAAGTCTGCGAAAGGCCTGCTGGATTGGGAATGGGCAAGGCAGCGGCTCAGCGACTCCCACAATTACGTGATCGTCACGGTTCGTCCCGATGGCCGGCCACACGCGATGGGGATGCACGGACTCTGGGTCGACGACGATTTTTATTTCGGTACGCTGGACACCACGCGCAAGGCGAAGAACCTGGCCGCGAATGCGAACTGCATCCTGATCAACGACAAATTGCATGAGCTCGTAATCGTGGAGGGCACGGCAACGAAGATCGGATACGATCAGCTACCGCAAGGGGTATCGGATGCCAGCAAGAAAAAATACGGATGGCCTATCGATCCGAAATCTGGCGGATCGATTTTCAAGCTCACGCCGCGGACGGTGTTTGCCTTTCCGGAAAAGCTGTTTGCGACGGCACTGACGCGCTGGAAATTCGAGTAAGAAATCAGCGGCAATTGATCAGCTAGCGTCCCTCCGCGCGATTCACTATTAATTCACCGGTTCGCAATTCGGCTGCAACGTTTACTTCCGACAATGCAGGCAGATTCCAGCTCCCCATTTGGAATCCTTCAACCGAAAGGAAATCACTCATGTCGAAGGAAGCTGCGCATCATCACTCTCAAGCCGCCGAGCACCATGAGCATGCGGCCAACCATCACCGGGAAGCTGCCAAGCATCACGAGGACGGCGATCACGAGTCTGCAGCGCATCATGCCCATCTGGCGCATGGTCACCACGTGCACGCGACGCATCACTCCGAAGAAGCTGCCAAGCATCACGTCGAGGCGCACGGCGCAGAGTAGGGTTCGGGAGACCCTGATTAAGTTGCATGAAAGGCCCTCAGCGGCTAAAGCCGGAATGATTCTGCTGAGCTTGGACGGCCTGAAGGCCGTCCCCTTCAAGCCCGGACTTAATCAGAGTCTTCTTAGACCAACAGCGAAATACTAGCGGCCAAGATCAACCGAGAGACTGAACACGGTGCCGTGGTTGCCACCACCACCGTTGAAGGTTGTGCCGTAGAACACCCCATCGCTTCCCAGGATCAGGCCGGCATAGGGATTGGCGCCGTCGTTGCAATGTCTCTCCGGACAGAAGCTGTAGAGTGTGGTCACCGTTCCCGTCGGCGTGACTTTGAAGATGGTGCCTTGGTTATAGGCCCCGCCCACTTGAGTCGTCCCGTAGAAGTTGCCGTCGGCAGCCTGGATAAGCGCTCCGGTGGGGCCGTCGCCGTCCGTTTTGTCGAAGACATGAAGCAACGTGAACGTGCCACTCGGAGTGATGTTGAAGAATGTGCCGGCGTTAGAGCCGTTGCCGGGTCCGCCGGCCGCCGCCACCCCATACAGGTTTCCATCGACACCCTGGACCAGGGTCGCCGACGGGTAGCAGCCATCATGCCCAGTGAAGGTGTGCAGCAACGTGAAGCCGCCGGATGGCGTCATTTCAAAGAGTGTGCCACAACTGTAGAATCCGCCAGTCGACGCTACTCCGTAAAAGTTTCCGTTACTAGCCTGCACCAGGCCCGCAACCGGGAAACCGCCCTCGGTGCCAAACTCGTAGATCGCGGTGTACTGACCGAACGAGGTGACTTCGAAGACCGAACCCTCGCTGCCCCCGCCGTCGGAAGCTGTTCCGTACAAGGCTCCGTTTGTCGCCTGGACCAGCGCAGCGTAGGGAAGCGCGCCGTCAGGTTCATAGTCCAGATCGTGCAAGGTCTTCATCGTGCCACTCGTGCTAATTCGATAGACGATACCAACGTTGTGCGAGCCGCCGCGGTTTGTTGTCCCGTACAAGTTCCCATCCTTGGCCTGCATGAGCGCGGCATAAGGCTGTGCGCCATCGGTGGGATTGAAATGATTGAAATTGTGGATGGTCGTCAGCGTGCCGCTGGTGGTGATCTGAAAGGCTGTGCCATCGCCGTTGGCTCCGCCGGCTGAGGTTGTTCCGTACAGGTTGCCATTGTTGGCCTGCATCAGCCCGGCATAGGGGTTGCTGCCGTCTGTTTGGTTGAAGCTGTGCAGTGTAGTGAGTGTCTGCGCGGACAAGGCAACGGTCGCCATCAGCAAGAACACAAATGCGCCGCACAGTTTTAAGGCCCGGTTGAACTTACCCATATGTTTCTCCTCGCTGGTGCGGCTGTGAATGGTGATGCCGCATGGATGTGTCCTCGGGCTGCAGCTTTGCCGCTGGAGGCGGACAAAATATAACAATTCTTCTTTGGCGAGTTGTCTCGGAGATGTTAACAAACAGTCAGAATCCATCGACAACTTTGCTGATCGCGGCTATCGAAGCCTTGAATAATGCGCATCTGCAGGGAGAAGCCAGGAGGGTGGCGTCGGCGAGCCAAGACGATCAGCAAGCCGCCGCTCAGGCAGCTTTGTGGACCGGGCGCGCGCCGCGATCGGCTTCTCGCTTCTGTTTACTTCGCCACCAGAGATAGAGCCCGACCAAGCTCCCCAGCACTGCCAATCCGATCAGGATGTAGAGCAGCGGCCGATAGTACTTGCCCAGCCAATGCAGGATGCTTCGCCCATAGATAAGTCCCAGATAAGCAAGCAGGAGGTAGCGAGCGCCTCGGCCCAGCGCCAGCGCGCACAGAAACTTGTTGCGAGGATACCGCAAAGCTCCCGCCGCAACGAGGATGGGTACGATCGGCATCGGTGGCGGGATCACTGCATTGACCGCGATCGACCAGAATCCGAAGCGTTGAAAGATGCGCGACACCTGATCGGCGCGCCGCTTGGAAAACTTCCTGTGTAGCGTCTCTTCGCCGCCCTTAACGCCCAGACGATAAGTAAGGTAGCCGCCGATCAATGAGCCGACGGTCGCCATCATGGCGTAATACCACCATGGCTCACGGTGGGCAGCAGCCAGCAGAATCGTGGCCGCATCCATGCCACCGGGAAGCGGGATCACCGAGTTGTCCACCAATCCCAGGGCGATCAGGCCCGGACCGCCGAGGCGCGTGACCACGTGCAACAGCGTCTTTCTAAACGTGGCGGCGGCGAGGAGCTGCATGGGCTTCTTCCCGAGGTCAGGTTCCGAACGGCTTCTAGTTGGTTAGAAGCAAAACAGAGGCAATTGGATCGGGTCAAGCGAATAACTTGAAGCCGCCTCATAAGTCGTTCTGGGTTGTGTCAGGGCGCGACCTTTACAGGCTGCTGAAAAAGTCGTAGCGCGACTCGCGTGTCGTCGGCTGAAAGCCGACTTAGAAGAAGAAATAAGCGGCTTAGACGTTGGCCTGAAGGCCAGCACTACCGAAAACCAGGTTACTTCTTCGGGCTACCAAAGGCCACGGGACCGAGAAATCGCAGCTCCGGGACCGTCGGGATCAATCCGATCTCCTGTGAATATTGCAGGAAGAGCTTCAGCCCGGCGTGGTTCTCGCGATCAAGGTAGTAATGAATGTTCTCGGTGAGGTAGCTGCGAATGTCGTGCCCACTCAGATCCAGCTTCGGCGACCACTCTTTCGCGATGACATCCAGGTTCTGCGGCTCCAGCCCGCGGTCTCGGGACTGCTGGAACACCTTGGTCAAACAAATGCCCTTGGCTTGCCGGTTAAGCGCGTCGAGCCGCACCGCCCAGAAGGCGAAGACAAACGGCTGTCCGGTCCGCTCCCGCCAGATGTGCGCCAGGTCGTAGACATGGTAACCGGCGTCGAGCGGGACCTTGAGCGCGGCGTCACCGATCAGCAGCGCGGCGTCGTGATCGCGCAACATCTCATCAAGCTTAGGAGGATGAGGTCGGAGCTCACGCTCGCCGCCAAGGAATTTCGTGAACAGAACCTGCAGCAGCGCAACCGAGGTTCGCGACGAGGTATCGACTGCGACCGTTCGCACATCCTCGATGGGTTTCTTGCCGACCAGGAGAATTGAGCGGACGGGGCCTTTGGCTGCGATCGCGATGTTGGGCAGGATTACGAGGTCCGGAATCTGCGCGTAGGTGAACGCCGGGATAATTCCGATGTCAGCCTGGTTTGCGGCCAGAGCAGCCGCACACGCGGAGGGGAGGGTGTACTCGATCTGGAAGTGGCGTCCCGCGTCACCATGTTCGAAATCCCACATCAGGGGCGCGGTGTTGAGGAAGGAAATGGCAGAAATGCGGAGGCCTGGCATGAAGCATCGAGTCTAACAAAATGCTGCGCGCGGTGAAGCCGAACCGGCAGGCAAGGACGCCCTGCGCCGCTAAACGGTTCCCCCGCAACGGCTTTGCCCGGATGGCAAAAAAACGTACGCCGAAAATGAAAACCGCAGTATAATCCGGCGAGTTCCAACCACACGGGAATCTCGTTGACCTAGATCACTGCCCTCGTGCGAGCCGTCCTAGACATGCTCGCCAGTAGTTTAGGCCTCGCTCCCCGGATTGGCCTTTTCACCACAAATTTCGACATTTTGGCGCTGGCAGCGCCAACTCAGCAGGAGGAAGCATGAGAGCAAAACCGACGTTGCTGACACTAGTTGTGCTGACTTTACTGGCCGTTTGCGCAACCCAAGGGGTGGCGCAAGAGATCAGACACTATCCACCTAACCCTGGCATCTTCAAAGACGTTCAGGCTCCCCTTTCGCCCACAACGCGGTTTTGGGCGTCCGACCGAGGCAAGGAGGTCTTGCTGCACTCCTCCAATCCCGCGGCTTTGGGGCTGCTGCACTGGTTTCATCCCGACGCCGTGAGCCAGTATCCGCAGGAACCGCTGCGCAAGGCGCCGGTTGGTGCGGCGGCCCACGTTGTCTTCCACCCGCCGGTCACGACTACGGGTTGCGGCACCACGACCGGAACAGTGATGAATCTGGAGTCTCCCGTCAATGCCGTGGGGCAATACGGGCCGCTGGTGGATTTCATTTTGAGCGAACTTGGCTCGGGAGAGGATCTGGTAGCCGAATTCGGCTATGATGTCCGCGGGGAATACGGTATTTTCGATTCGTACGACGCCATGTATGTGCATCGCGATGCCACTCAGCCTTGCTATGGTGGCACGGATTTCGAGATGGGTAACCCTCCTATCGCCGATCCCTTCGGGGGCGGCTTTGAGATGACCGGAGCAGGTGGCGGGCGCATCGTGGCCGACCCGAACCCGGCGCACAAGCAATTTATTCTGGCCGATGTACGCTACGATGGGCAGACCTCGGGTATAGCTCTGCGCCGTATATCAACCAGCAACCTGGAGTCGACTTCCACATGCCCGGCCGGAACCCTCACCTCGGCCCAGGAAGCAACCTGTGCCGGCACAAACGGGATTATCGTCTTCGCCAGTGAGGACAACGAGGCCGACTCGCCGGCCATCGCCCAGGATCCGCGGACCAGCGGAACCGGTGCCGGAGACATCTACGTGATCTCGCCATCGATCCGGGAGCTGCGCACGGTCATTCTGATTTCCGCCTGCAAAGCTACTTTCGCCAGCATTTCCGATTGTTCCAACCCCGCCGAACTGAGTGGTGCTACCGGTGGCGGTTTGCCCAGCGTTGCTGTGGTTGGGGGCGGACCCAACGCGGGAGCGGTCGCGATCACCTACGTCACCTCGGAGTATGAGGGCAAGTTCATTTCCTGCACCCCTAACGGTGCCCCCAATCCTCCAACCTGTGGCACCTCCCACACGATTACCACGGACACAAACTTTTACACTGAACTGACCGACAATCTGGCCCTGGAGCTGACAACCTGGCCGCAGATTGTGGCGCGTACCGACAGCGGCGGGCAGACTCTGTTCGTGACCTGGTCGGATTGCAAAACTTTCGCATCGGGGCTCTACGGTTGCCCACAGGCAGAAATCGTAGTGGCGACCGACACCAGTCTTACCAGCCCTGCCTGGGACCTGCATCACATTTATGGAGCGGAGGATCGGTTCCTGCCCAACCTCGCCTATGATCCGGGGCAGGGTATCGTAACCGTCGCCTATTACACCACTGCGGGGGATGCCTACAAAAACAGGAAGCAAATGGCGGTCAATCAGTTCCCCGTCGGGTCCACCACGCCCGGCAGCACCGTCATCCTCAACACCACCTATGACTCGATGCAGGGAGATGGGACCGACTACAGCTACGACTTTGGGCTGGGGGATTTCGTGGGCGTGGCTGCGCATGGCGGAAGTAGTTCTGGTAGCAGCCGTGTCTACGTAGGCTTTACCAGCAATGCACGGCCAGGTACCTATGGCACTATCACCAACACGCAGGCTGATAACGACATCCTGCGCGCTACCTACTAACTCAACCTAGAACAAGGAGCTGGCTCGGCTGTCTCGAAACAGAGAAGCTGAGCCGGCTGCTGTAGACTACGACCAGAGTTGACGGCTCAAATTTGTCTGCAACCGCGATCATGCCGGCCAATGACCCCGAGTAATCCAGGGCTCGCGCAATTCCAACCAGCCGACGTTGACGATGCCGGCGAAGAGAAGCCGCTGTCGGCTCAGTTGGATCTTGGATCTCTGCGCATCGCTCTCATCCACGACTGGCTGGTGAGTATGCGCGGCGGCGAGAAGGTGCTGGAACTCATCTGCAGCAGATTCCCCAACGCTCCGCTCTCGACGCTGTTGTACATTCCAGGATCCGTCAGCAACACCATTGCAAATCGGCAGATTAAGACGAGTCTGCTGCAAGCCCTGCCATTTTCCCGTACTAAATATCGGCAATACTTGCCACTCTTTCCGTTGTTCGCGGAGCTGTCCAAAGTGGAAGATTGCGATGTGGTGATCTCCTCTTCGCACGCGGTGGCGAAAGGTATGGTCAGGAAGGGAAGAGATTCTCGGCCGCTCCATATCTGTTATATCCACACCCCAATGCGTTATATCTGGGATCGTTTTGATGATTACTTCGGTCCGGATAAGGTTGGGGCGTTGGCGTCGAGCTGCATATTCAAGCCGGTCGCCACGATGCTTCAGGCTTATGATCGTAGGACGATCGACCGAGTCGACGTCTTCATTGCGAATTCGCACTTCGTGGCAGACAGAGTAAAGCGGCATTACGGCCGCGAGACGGAAATTCTGGCGCCGCCGGTGGATGTGCATCGCTACATCGCGCTTAGCCGCTCGCCCGAAGACTGGTATCTGATGGTCTCAGCGCTGGCGCCCTACAAGCGCGTGGATCAGGCGATTGCCGCCTGTGCTCGACTTGGAAGGGAACTGAAGATTATTGGCGCCGGGCCGGAAGAGAAAAAGCTGCGGGCGCTGACTCGAGATCTGCACGCCAACGTCGAGTTCCTGGGCTTTGTTGATGACACTCGCCTGGGTGAATACTATAGGAACGCTCGCGGCTTGCTATTTCCCGGCGTCGAGGACTTCGGCATTGTTCCAGTGGAGGCGATCGCTGCCGGATGTCCGGTTGTGGCTTTCGCCAAAGGCGGAGTCTTGGATTCTATGACTCCGCAGACCGCTGAGCTGTACTCCGCCGAAACCGTGGAAGGATTGCAGGAAGCGATTGTCCGGTTTGAGGGACGTACGTTTTCTGAGAACGAACTGCGACGTCGAGCTTTGGAATTTGCGCCGGAGCGTTTTCTTCGTGGCTTTGACGAAATTTTTGCCCGAGCCATTTATGACTGGCGCGATAGATTGCCGGCTGGAGTGATCGAACACGTTTCTAGCTAAACAGATTGATCCCGATTGGCGAACTAAGTCCAACCTCACCATCCGTGACCTCGACCTCCTCGCACCAGCGCCCCTTAGCCTCAACCGCCGAAAGATCTGAGATGCGATCTTTAGTGCTGGATGTCCGGATGCTCAGCACTGGCATCGGAACCTATACGCTCAATCTGATCAGCGAGCTGGTTAAGCAAAAGAATTTTCCTCTACGCCTTCTGACTTCACCGCAAGATCGAGAAGTCTTAAGTCAATTTAATCGCGAAATCAAGGTCATCGACGCTCCTATTTATTCCTTTAGCGAGCAATTGCAAGTTCCGCGAGCAGTAGGGAGCTCCGATGTCTTACATGTCCCGCACTACAATGCTCCTTTGCTTCGAAAAGGGACACTACTGGTAACTATCCACGACCTGAATCACATTCTGGACCATACCTACCGCCGGACTATCAAGAGCATGCTTTACGCCCAACCTATGTTGCGCCTTGTAGCGCGCCGCGCAAATCACATCTTCACGGTATCGGAATACTCCAAGCGCCAGATCATTGAGCATCTCGGCGTTGGGGCGGAGCGCATCAGTGTTGTCTATAACGGTATCGGCGCGCACATTTTTCCCGAAGATCGCGATGTGGCGCGAGCGAATACCAATCGCGATTTCGGATTTAGTGGCCCCTATATTCTGTTCGTAGGGAATCTGAAAGCCAACAAGAACGTCCAGGGCCTGTTACAGGCATTTGCAATCCTGCAGCAGCGTTCCAAAGTTTCACATCGCCTACTGATTGTCGGGGACGATGCGACGGGACGGCAGTCGCTGATGGAGCTGACTCGCGAGCTCAAGCTGGAAGACAAGGTTGTTCGTGTACCGCACGTCGGCCACCAGCGAATTCGCAGCCTTTACTCTGGCGCCGATCTGACGGTGCTGCCGTCTTTCGAGGAAGGATTTGGATTGCCGGTTGTGGAGTCGATGGCTTGCGGCTCTCCGGTCGCGTGTTCGCGCTCGGCGTCGTTGCCGGAGATCGGTGGAGACGCTGCGGAGTATTTCGATCCGCATGATCCTGAATCGATCGCCGCAGCCATTGAGACTGTCTTGTTATCAAGCGATCGCTGGCGTGAGCTGCAAAAGCTGGGACTTAGGCAGGCCTGCCGTTTTAGTCGCGAAGACTTTGCGCAGCGGCATCTTGCCGTTTATCGGCGTTTTCTCGGCTGAACCCCGACTGCCAGGCTAATTCTGTTCGAGGAGGAAGGTGGATGTCCGCAAGGTTGTGCGCCCACGCGGTAGTGTCTCTCGTTCTTGGATTTCTTCTCGCGGCGTGTGGCGGGAGTGGTGGCGCGAATGTCGCAAGCCCGCCGACGATCCTGAGTTCTTCATTGCCGCAAGCCTCAGTTAGCGCAGCGTATAGCGCAACCTTGGCAGCCAGCGGAGGCAAGGCGCCCTACACCTGGAGTTTGGTTCAGGGCAGCCTGCCATCAGGCCTAAGCCTTAACGGTGAAGCCGGCGTGATCTCCGGCACGCCAACAGCTTCCGGCACGTCATCCTTCACAGTACAGGTGCGCGATTCGCAGACGAGTGCGGCGACCGCACAAGCGCCCCTGAGCATTACGGTCCTGAGTTCGCTGGCCGTGAGCACGACTGAATTGCCGAGTGGCGTTTCTGGCGCGGCCTACCAGGCGACCTTGAGTGCAGTCAACGGCGACTCGCCATACACCTGGAATCTTCTTTCGGGCAGCCTGCCTGCTGGTCTTACGCTGAGTCCCAGCGGCGTGATCTCGGGTACACCAAACGCAGCGGGGACGTGGAGCTTCAAGGTTCAGGTAAAAGATTCGCAATCCAACAGCGCCAGCGCGACTCTGCCTCTGACCATCGCTGCCACGGCACAGGGAGCAGTCACCACCCAGCACAACGATAACCTCCGCACCGGACAGAATCTGAACGAGACCGACCTCACGCCCGCGCTGGTAGGCGGTGGGCAATTTGGCAAACTTTTCTCGCAGACGGTTGATGGCTTGGTGTATGCGCAGCCGCTATACGTGCCGAATGTATATATTCCCGGCAAGGGCATACACAATGTGGTCTATGTTGCTAGCGAACATGACAGTGTCTATGCCTGGGACGCCGACAGCAACACTGGCGCCAACTCAACTCCACTGTGGCAAACCAGCTTTATTAATCCTTCCAAAGGGATAACTACCATATCGTCGAACGATGTGAACTGTCCCGACGGTGTGATTCCAGAAATCGGCATCACCAGCACACCCGTTATCGACGTGACCACCAACACAATCTATATCCTGGTCGAAACTAAGGAAAACGGCAGCTTCTTCCATCGCCTGCACGCGTTGGATATCACGACTGGGGCGGAGAAGTTCGGCGGGCCTACCGTCATCGCTGGATCGGTGCCTGGTACGGGAGCGGGCAATTCCGGCGGCACTCTGACCTTCGACCCCCTGTTGCATCTCAATCGGCCGGGATTGCTGCTCACCAGCGGCGGCGATATTTCTATAGCCTGGGCCTCGAACTGCGACAATCCGCCGTTTCATGGATGGATTATGTCTTACCGCGCGGCGTCGCTTCAGCAAACTGGAATTTGGGCGACGACCCCAAATGGCTCTGGCGGTGGGACGTGGATGAGCGGCGCCGGCATGGCAACTGACGGATCCGACAGCGTCTACTTTGCCACCGGCAATGGAAGCTTCGACACTTCGGGCACTCCAGTTGACTTTGGGGACAGCGTCATTCGCATGACACTAAGCGATGCTGGTGTTGGGGTGGCCGACTATTTCACCCCTTATAACCAGGGGAACCTGAATAGCGGCGACGTCGATGTTGCTTCGGGCGGGCCACTTCTACTACCGGATCAGTCTGGTCCTCATCCGAAAGAGCTGATCCAGGTTGGGAAGGAAGGAAGTATTTACGTCATCGACCGCACCAGTATGGGCCACTACGATCCGCAAAACAATTCGCAGATTGTGCAAAATCTGACCGGCCAAATTGGCGGAGTCTATGGTACCCCGGCGTATTGGAACGGTAATGTCTACTTCGGAGCTTCCTATGATGCTCTGAAGGCTTTTAGTCTCACGAATGGCACGCTCTCGTCCATCCCGACCTCCTCATCCGCGTTGACCTTCACCTATCCAGGGGCCACTCCCAGCATCTCGGCAAGTGGCAACAATGACGCAATCTTGTGGATTTTGCAGACTGATACTCAGAATAATGGCAATGAAGTACTGCGGGCTTATGACGCCACCAACCTTGCTACCGAACTCTACGACAGCAACCAGAATTTAGCGAGAGACAATCCTGGTGGCGCGGTGAAGTATGCCGTGCCGACAATTATCAATGGTAAGGTTTATGCTGGGTCAGCGAACGCGATTAATGTATACGGCAATGTGTCGCAATTGTCTCAGCAAACGACCAGCAGGAAGTGATCCATAGTTTGGACTATAGTGACTAACCCACTCGGCCAATTTTGTGCAGCGCAGCTTGTCATCTATCGCCGGTTTCTGGCTTAAAAGGCTTACACCGCAACAAAGAGCGCCTCCAGGTTGGTTGCAAGGTATTTGAGCGGCGTATGTCTACAGAGCAGGCGGTCCAACGGTTCCAAGAATGGGTCCCAGGATATCGGCAGGGAGTTCTTCGGAAAGAGCTGACCATGCGAGTAGCCGGCAAGTTGGAATCCCGCCGTGGCCGCCGATAATCGAAGCCGACGCACACGGTAGAGGCGATCATGATAGTCATTGCCCCGCAGGTGGCAGACTGCCTGAGTCCACGACAAGAAGTAAGGAAGAAATGTTACAAAGAATACCCCGCCGGGTCTCAATACGCGGTGGATCTCGTGCAAGGAAGCTACGTCCGACTGAACATGCTCCAACACGCCAAAGCTTACAACGCAGTCAAAAGATGCGTCGCCAAAGGGAAGCGCGCTAGGATGATGCAGCGGAACAACCGCGATTTGCTTGCCTTGGACGATAGGAACTTCCTGCCCGAAGGATGAATCCTGCTTTTCCAGGGCAATGTCGCAGCTGACTACGTCAAAACGGCGAGCCTTCAGAAGATAGGTAATATGCCCTTTACCGCATCCCCAATCCAGGACCTTTAGTTGATTCGCGGAAGTGTCCGTGTACTCCTGAAGAAGCGCAGCGAGAAATGCGACCTGGCGGCCATAAACCGCCTGCGTGCTGTTAGCGAGGAATCGGTGCGATTCTGTCTCCCGGCCTATCTGCAAAAGAAAATTATCGACCGTAGCCGGACGACTCAGGATGGAGCGATGCTTCTCCATCAGGGCCCTGATTGCCTGTACCGCAGGAGAAGAGCCGGCCAACGCTGTACCGCTAACCATAGAACCTTTGTCCCTTATGCATAGAGATACGGTAGATAATTGCCAGGAGCAAAAAGCTCGACAGAGAATCCATCAGCGTGCCGGTTCCGCTGAGATAGAACTGATAGAGTCCCGCCAGATAGAGAAACATAATAGGGAAGAGAATCAACGGACCTTGACTCTTTGCCCAATCGACCAACCCATTGACCTTGCGAACAAGAAGACCAAACAACAGTCCCAAGCCTACGACCGCAGCGTAGCCGAAATTCAGGTAGGCCTCGCCGAACATCGAAATTCTTAGGCCACCACTTTCAAACTCTCTCGATAGTCCCACCATGTCCTTTGTGACCAAAGTTAGGACATAAGTATTCTTAAAGCTGCTTACCGTGGCGGGCAACGGCCATATGGCAGCCAGCCAAGTCGCTCCCATATACCAGTGGCGGTCCCACTCGGAGAGGACCCAGGCAAGATCGTTGACTTCACTGGTAGCGCTGCGCAACACATAAGCTGTGCTTGCGAGCGCACCGTCGGAATTCGTGTCGACAGTAATAAGAACTGCTTGCAGGATGAAGAAAGCTGCCACGAACGAGATCAGAGCGATGGCAATCAAGCGCCGATGCTTGCCGGCGACCGCGTTGCTAAGAACGAGCGAGACCAGAGCCGTGAAGATGGGGCCCCGACGAACGGTTGACAGCATGAAGAGCAGACTAATGACTGCGGACAGTAACAGCATTTTCGACCTGGTTTGCTGCCAACGCAAAAACAGCAAAGGACATGCAATTACCAGAATCGCTAAGGCGCGACGCAGCAAGGACTGATAGAGGGAATAGTTAACTCCGACTTGTTCTTCACCGAAATAGCGGCTGAAAGTACCAGTCAAGAGCATTTGTACAAAGCCGATCTCGGTTAGGACGTAGGCCATGAGCAGCGAACCAATGATGGCGAGGGTAAGTGTCCAGCGATCGAATCTTTTGTAATCCAGAGCGATGGCGTGCCAGAAGATTCTCGGTTTGCTACTCAAGCCATAGCCGACGAGCATTGCGGTGATGCCGACGAGGTAGACCTGGAAGGCCTCGAGGGCGAAGAAGGAGGCGTTATTGGCGGTAGAACTGGACCCGCCAGGCATGCTGACGGAAAGATAGCTCCAGACGGCATGCAGCGATGCCAGGATCAGAAACCAGCTGCCCAGTGAGTTGTCGGCGACCTGGAGGATGAGCACGGCGAGCAGCGTGATTCCGAATACAACGAACGGGAGCTGGAATGTCGTTACACACAGCCAAACCAGCAACACCAGGCTGAAGCCGATTGCCGGCTTGAGCAGCGAGTCACTGGGATAGCAGGTGGTTGTCATTCTTTCTCCGACGAGCTTTGGGTGCGGTGCTCTTCAATCTCGGATAAGCGAATCTAGGAGCATGCGGTCACCAAAGCATCACTGAGCTGCTTTGCGGTATTCAGCCAGGTAAACTGCCGTGCTCGGGCTTCACCGGTTTTTCCCAGGAGCTCGCGATAAAGTTGTTCGCGGCTTAAGCGTCGCATCGCCGCTGCGGCCGCCTCGAAGTCACGACAAGCGCCGGTTATCCCGGCATCGCCGACCACCTCGGCCAGCGAGGTGGAGTCGCTTACGATGGCCGGCGTCCTGGTGGCCATGGCTTCCAGTGGAGGATAGCCGAAGCCCTCGTATTCACTGAGTAACAACAGTCCAGTAGCATGCCGGTAGAGATACGCCAGTTCCGAATTACTTAAGCCCGAACAGAATGCAAGCTTGTCCAGAACATTCAAGGACTTGGCCAGCTCGCGAATCGTCTGCTGACGCTCATCGGGATAAGCGACGACGACCAGTCTCTCGGGAACTTCGGCATGAATTGTTGCGAAGGCGCGGACGACGGTCTCGAGATTCTTGCGTGGAGCGAAACTGCCGACAAAAAGAAAAAAGCGAGCTGCTTCGAGGCAGGCTGGTCTGCTGTCAGCGTCAGCATCGAACAACTCCGCCCGTAAGCCGTAGTAGACGACGGATACCTTGTCCTCAGGCAGATTGTAGCGATCGATGAGATCGCTCTTGGTATGCTGCGAAGGGACTACCGCTCGCGCGCTACCTTTCAGGATGTAGGGCAAAACACGCTTGTAGTAATGATGAAGGCGTGGACACTCAACCGGATAGAAGAGCGGAATCAGATCATGAACCGCAACGACCTGCGGTACCGGGGAATGCAACAATCCTTCAACGGGAGAGAAGAATAGATCTACGCGATCACGCTTCAGCCGCGAAGGTAAAACGGCCTGCGTCCAGGCAAAACGGCGAAAATTGTTGGCGGCACTGCCATTAAACGCGAGTGCTTCGGGAGTTCGGCGCAGGGTAACGCCGGCGAGGTTCGCATAGCGTTCCGCCGAGGTATAGACCAACAGTTCGTGGCCGTGGCTGCCGAGGTATTGCACGATACCATCAACGAAGGTTGTGATGCCGTTGTGCAGCTTGGAGACAGTCGTCGCGTTAATGGCTAATCGCATTCCGGCTCCACGCAGACCAGCCCATAGACCGGCTCTTCCGGCTTGGCGCGTCTCTCATACGCGACGCAGAAGATCTGGGCGATCATGTTCCACAGTTCCGTGCCAAATGCCGCCCAGGCTGCGCCCTGAATTCCAAACGGTGGAATCAGCAACAACGCAGCGATGATGTTGACGAGCAACGTGGTGGCCGTAATCTTCGCGACAGCTGCATATTTGCCTTCGGAGTTGAGAACGGAAGTAAGCGTGATGTTAACGGTGCGGAAGAACAGCACGAAGGACAGAACCCGAAGCACCGGATAGGCGGCAAGATAGCCGGTGCCGAAGTGGTGCAGCAGGATCTGTCCGCCGAAGATCAGCACGCCCGCCGCGCAGACGATGAAAACATACGCCGGCCACATGGCATGAAAGACCGCTTGCACGACGTGACGGCGCGGAGATCCCGATTCGAAGCGACTGGAGAGAATCGTAAACAGGCTGATGGAGAAGGCGTGCGGGACCATCAGAGCCGGCTCGACAATGCGGAAACCCGCGGCATAGAGTCCCAAAGCGGCGCTGCCCACGAACTTGTAGATCAGAATATTGTCGAGTCGGAAGTAGAGCATGACCATAGCCGCCATCAGGCCGATGGGCAGGCTTTCGCGAAAGAGGCTCACGGTTGCAGCCCAGTCGAAGTGAATGGCTGGGATGTCACGCACTTTGCGCTTCAGGAGCGCGAAGATGAAGAACTCGCACAGCGGGAGCAGAACCACGACCAAGATCAACGGACTGTGGGTGAAGATCGCCAGACCGGCAATCACTATATAAAAACCGAAGGCCGTAAGCGTCGCCGGAAAAGCTTCGCGCATCCGCAGCTGGCTTTGGTAGTAGCTGGAAAACGCTCCCACCAGATTCGCCGAAAACAGCGACAGGCCTGCGGTCGCGCCCAGCAGCAGAGTGGTTCGATCACGGGTAATGGCCAGCATCACCAGCAGGGAAATGGCGTAACAGACGCTGGCTGCCAGCAGCTTCGAAGTCATGATCTGCGCCAGCAGATTCGGACGCTGGGCAGCCGTCCCGCGCGCAAAGCGGCGAATCGCAATCGTGTCAATGCCGAACTCGGAGAAGATGCGGAAGATCTCCGTCATCGAGATGGCCAACGCCAGCTTGCCGAAAACTGCCGGGCCGTACCTGCTCGCGATCAACAGCAGGATGCCGGCGCGACAGAATCCACTGGTAGCGCGCGTGGCTACACCGAAAGCCGAGTTGGTCATGCCGGCTCTGGTGGTTTCCTGCGTATCAGGTGCGGTGGCGACGGAGGCGTTCATTCCATCTCAGGAGGCAAGGCGTTGGCGTGGGTCGCCGTGACCGTTGGAGAGGATCACTCGGATCTTGCCGACGGCCAGTTTATAGGGACTCTCAGCATCGAGCGTGCTCCAGGTGTCGCGCAATGCGAGCCAAGCAATTCCCAGGCAAAATGCCAGCAGCGTTCCCAGCGCGATGGCCAGAGTGCGCGGAGGCCAGACTTTTTTCTCCGGAACCACCGGCTCATCCAGCACCTTGATGGTCGGGATTTCTTTCGCTTCTTCGACCTTGGCAAGCTCGTATTGCTTGGTCAGCGCTTCGTAAACTGCTTCGTCGATCTTCGCCTGCCGCGACAGATCGTAGTAAGTGTTTCCCAACATCGGGAGTTGCGCCAGGGAGGGGTAGAGCTGCGAATTCTGCGCTTCAGCCGTGTCGCTCAGTGGCTTGTTGCCGCTAAGAGTCAGCAGTTTGGATTTCAGCTCTCCAATCTTGGCGGCAGCTGCGCGCACGCGAGAATTATCGGGCCCGTAGATCTGCTCCAGTCCGCTTAATTCGGCCTGGGCAGCGATCAACTGACCTTGCAGATTGGCTGCGGCTTCCAACATGGTTTTGCCCTCGATCTGCGGATCGAGCGTCTTGTTTTTGCTGGAGAAGCGGCTCAGTTGGAGCGTCGCCTCGTCGAGTCGCTGCTTCACCGTTACCAGGCGATCCTCGAGGAAGACGCGCTCGCGGCGCGCCGACGAGGTTGTCAGTTGCGATACTCGACTGTTCAACTCACTCACATATCCGGCGGCAATCAGGGCTGCGCGCTCCGGACTTGTGTCCTGCACCTGGATGGTGATGATGCCGCTCTTACGATCCTCGCCGATGGTGGTGCGCTCCTGCAGCACTTTGCGCGCGCTCTCGTACTTACTCTTGGAATAGACCTTGCGCAGATCGAACTTGTTGATCAAATCGTCCTGAATGGTACGGCTGCCCAGGATGCCGACCAGAGTGGCGCCGCTGGTGCGCATGCCGAGCAGATCGGTCGCCATGGCGCCGATGCCGTCCCCAGTTTTGGCGGCAAGCGCGCCCAGCATGGTCGCGGTCATCCCTCCGGATTGATCGGGAGGCATCAGCCGGGCAGTCGCCTCGTAGCGGGTGGGGATGAGAAACGCAGCCGCGGCAGAGATGATCAGTCCAGCAACTACGAACCGCAGGATCCTTCGGCGCTCGCGCGCCACCAAGTCCAGCAATACCAGGACTCGAGGAGGCGACGGAACCGACAACTGGTCTTCCAGTTGCCGTTGCGCCTCTAACTCCAAATCATTGACCCGTGTCATAGCTACTTTCCGAGGCGCCGTCAGCCTTCGTAGACCGCTCAGCCAGCCTCGCGGAGGTGAGGGCACAAGAACCCTGTGTGGAACGGGGAGCGAACCAGCCGAGCGGTCGAATCCGGGTCCGCTGCAGGCTGACCTGGTTGTTCGGGTACACACCTAACGACCTAGCAGGCCGCATTCACGCTGAATAGTTATGTAATAGCATAAGAACCTAGTTATCAGAAAGCAACAGAAAAATGCCCAAAAGGTGGATCCCGGAGAGCATTCCAAAGACGCGATAGGCGGGATTAACCTCTTGTGCTTCTTACATATGCGAATGCTATTGCTGCGCCCAGGAAACCCTGTCGGAGCCATTGCCGTAGAGCTCGACTCCATTGTGCGTCGGCACCGCGCTGCAGGCTGCGCCGGAGGTGGAAGAGTTGTCGGTGCAAATCATGGGGCGCGAGCCGACGATGCAGCGATTCTGCACGGTAGATCGGCCGCGGTTCAGGGTCGCCGTGCCGGCGCATCCGTTGTAGGTGCCATGGTAGATTTCCGTCGCCCCGGGGCAGTCGTTGCCTTGCGGGGGGCCACCGCGAGCTACGAAATCGTGGATGGTGACGCCGACGGTCTCTGAGGCGCAGTAGACAACCACGTTGGGATAGTTGGTCTGCGAGTCGGCGGGGCGCAGCATGATGTCGGCTGCCACTAGAGCGAACGGCGTGGTTCTATTGAATTGCAGCGGCGCTACGGTCGGTTGGTGCGGGTTGGCATAGGTAGCATCGATGACAAGTTGCTGAACCACATGGGAGAAGGCTGCGAACACCGTGGTTGGCGTATAGGCCTCTACGCGAAAGCCGGTGATTCGTATTCCCTGCAGCGGGCCGGTGGCCGAAGGCTCCTCCGAGATAAATGCAGGGCCGCTGACATGGGCGTAGCCGTCGGCGAATCCAATATCGGCGATGTCGTTGCGGCCGGGATCAAACAAAATACCAACTGAGGTTCCCTGAACGCTGATGGTGGTGGCTCCCCCGGAGAAATGTACGGTGGTCATGCTCACCGGCGGGGGCTGCAGCTTGGCGAAGGGCGAGACAATTCCTGCAGAGTTATTCGAGGAAAACACCACAACGGCGACACCGGTATTGGCATCGGGGCTCAGATTCGAAAGATAGCAGTCGACGCAGCCCCAAACTTCCGCGCCGATATCGTAGACCTGGTAATCGCCATATCCCTCAACCGTAACCTGGTGCCAGGCGATATCCGAACCGTTGCCGATGTGCTTGGAGCCGGTGCCAACCGTCTTTCCCATCAACACGACAACTTGCGGCGCGTCGCTGATGCTGGTTCCCCCATTGAAGCGGAGATTCTCAATACTGACGTGGCCTGTCCCGCTGAAATCCACGCACACGCCCTTATTGCTGGAGGGCTCACGGCACAAAATGTTCGATTGCCATCCGGCGAACGAGTTTTGACCGACGATTCGCAGGCGATGTTCGATGTTGGTGAAATCCAGCTGGGTGACAATGCAAGGGGCGGTGCCGGGAATGAGGATGGTGTTGCCGTACTTCGAATTTCGTACCAGGTTGATGACCGACTGAATGGCCTTGGTATCGTCCGTTTGGCCATCACACTTAGCACCGAAGCTCATGACATTCAGGACGCCGGTTGCCGGGGTGGGTCCAGGGCCGGCCGCGGTTTGTGCATGAACGATGCAGGTGCAGGAAACGAGAAGCGCAAGCGCGATGATGCTGGTGCGCCGCAGTTGATTCATCATGACTTTCTCCATGTGGCTATCGTTTGGTAGGAGTTGCGATGACGCGTCTCGTTGCGGCGGAAGGCTTCTACCTGAGTGGAGAAATCGGCGTCGAAGGGAGGCAGCTCAATTCCTGACGCGGCTTCGGAGATCGTGAGGGTGCTGCCTTCTTCCGCGCGCAGGCGGGCGACGGTCTCCTTGGGAAGCAGCACGCCGACAACGTTTCCGATCTTGCGGAGCTTGGTCTTCATTAGGGACATTATAACGGGCGTTATAACGGATGATGATGGGGGGCTGATCGGGCAGTGCCGGCCTTCAGGCCGGCGTCCCGGGCCAGGCGGAAAGAAAGACCCTTGTTTGTTGCGCGTGGCTAACGCGGCGCTGAAGCGCCGCACCACCCGCGGCAGGAGCCCAGGTTAACGTCCAACCGATGGACGTGAACCTGGGGCACAGGGGTTAAGGTATTAGGTCTCAGGCCTTGACGAAGGCCAGCGACGCGGAGTTCATGCAATAGCGCAGACCGGTGGGACGCGGGCCGTCGTCGAAGACGTGGCCGAGGTGGGCGTCGCACTCGGTGCACTTCACTTCGTCACGCACCATGCCAATGCTGGTGTCGCGGTCGGTCTTGACGTTCTGCTTGGCGATCGGCTCCCAGAAGCTGGGCCAGCCGGTGCCCGAGTCGAACTTGGTTGCCGAGCTGAACAGCGCATTCTGGCAGCAGACGCAGCGGAAGATTCCCTTGGCGTGCAGGTCCCAATACTGGCCGGTGAAGGCGCGCTCGGTGCCGGCCTGGCGGGTGACGTTGAACTGCTCGGGTGTGAGCTGGGCGCGCCATTCGGCCTCGGTCTTGACGACCATGGGGACGCGCTTGGCGCCGATCTTCTCGCCGTTGTCCTTGAACTCGACGATCTCAACGGTTTGGGCGGAGGCCGACGTGGCCTCGGCATCGGTGCGGTTCAGCAAACTCATAATTGCGGCTCCTGAGAGAAACGAAAACGAAGTTTTGAGAAAGCTTCTGCGGTTGGTCATAGTGTATCCAATTTTGTACAGTCGGCCGAAGGGCCGGTGTAGGACCTGCATCTTCTTGATGTCGTCGTGGCGCAGTGGTCATTCTTCCGAATGACCACTGCGCCTGTTCTACTTATGCCCAGGGAACGCGGGCCTGAAGGCCCGCTCTACCCATTCTTACTGATTGCGATACAGCTGCGGAAACATCTGCTGCAGGTTGGCCACCTTGGGCAAGTCGTAGTGCGCGATGTACGGATTATCCGGATGCAGCGTGGCGTAGTTCTGGTGATAGCCCTCGGCCGGATAGAACGCCTTCAGCGGCACAACCTGGGTTACGATCTTGCTTTTGAAAGCTTTCGCCTGATCGAGCTGCGCGATGTAATCCGTCGCGATCTTCTTCTGCTCGTCGTTGGCGTAGAAAATGACCGAGCGATACTGCGTGCCTTCGTCGGGATACTGCTGGTTCAGCTGCGTGGGATCGTGCGCCACCGAGAAGAACACCTGCAACAGCTGGCCGTAGGTAATCTTGGACGGATCGAAGACGATCTTGACCGACTCGGCATGGTTGGTCGTGCCGGTGCTGACGACCTCGTATTCCGCCGTAGCCTTCGCGCCGCCGGAGTAGCCCGAGGTCGCGCTGATGACCCCCTTCACGTGCTGAAAAACAGCCTGAATACCCCAGAAACAGCCCCCGGCTATGACGGCGGTTTCCTGGCCGGGCGACGACGCGAGCGACTCGTCGACTGCCGGTTTGGGCAGCGCCGTCGCAGCGTCGCTGGCGGCGACGTTGTTCACCGTACAGGCGACCGTGAGCGCCGCGATCAGCGAAGCCAGAAAAACGTAACGAAGCATTGACTTCATGACTTTCCTCTTCCAATCCACATTCAAGCCATTAGAGTCGCAAGTTGCGGGAAGGTTACAAGGCAATCCGCGCAGCCCGGGCGACGCTGTAAGACCTGGTGGTCGTAAGAGGTACGCACCGGCGGAGGTGTTGGATTTCAACCACGCGAGATACGGTAAGCGCGCAAATTTCAAACTTCCGCTACCATCCCCCTTATTGATTGGACACGATTGCATTCGGAGTTATGATTAGTTCAACAGCATGGGGTCAGGCTCGGCATGAAGCCCTCTCGCATCTAACTGAATCTAAGTTTCAGGAGGCCAAAGAAGTTATGTCCTCTTCACCTCGAATTGTCTATCAGCAGGGCGACCACGTCTGCACGCTTTTCACCACACCGGAAGAGCAACTGCAGGCAGCCGTGGAATACATCAGCGGGGGCCTGAGCCGCGGCGAGCGCTGCCTTTACGTTTGCGGTGAACACGACATTGCGGAATTTCGTGAGGCGCTGAAGAAGGCTGGAATTAACGTCGAGTCGGAAGAAAAGCGGGGCGCGCTGCTGCTGCTGAACAAGCATGCCGCTCACCTGAAAGGCGGCAGCTTCGATCCCGACACCATGATTTCCACGCTCGGCGCGGCGGTAGAGAATGCGCTGGCTGCCGGATTTGCCGGCCTCTGCGCCGCCGGCGATATGTCATGGCTGCTGGATGAGGCGCCGGGTTCGGAAAGATTGGCGGAGTACGAAGCGCGCCTGAATGAGTTCTACCAGACCCATCGCGCTCTCGGCCTTTGCCAGTACAACCGCAACAAACTGCCGGATGAGGCCGTGGATCACAGTATTGCCACGCATCCTTACATCCGTATGGAGGGTGGAATCCTGCTGGAGAACCCGTTCTATGAGCCTCCGGAGCAGGCGGCAAACCGCAAGGCACGTCCGCGTGATGGCAGCCGAAAGATTCGCGAGATCGAAGCGAGACGCGCCAGCTCTCAAAGTGAAGCTATAGGCGCATAAGCGATTTGGGCCGTCTCGCAACGCGGCGAATCAAGCTGAACGGCCAACCTAGTCGATCCGATTACTCCCATTCTTCCGGTTCTCGGTGCCCTCCGTGTTCTCCGTGGTGAAACCGCCTTTTACTCGATGTACTCGGGATCGCGCTTCCAGCCGGTGATCATCGAATAGAAGTTGTTCCAGCCGTGCAGCGCGACCATGATCAGGTGGCCGGGGATGAAGGCCACGAAGCCGCACATCGCCATGAAATGCCAGACCCGCGCCAGGCGAAAGCCACCGAGCAGCGCGGTCAGCCACCAGAACTGTACCGGCTTGTACATCACCAGCCCGCTGAGGAACGAGACTGCTCCGAAGAAAACCGTTGAGGTGTACGCCAGCTTTTGCAGCGGATTATAGGCGGCCACGACCGGCGGCTTCTTGCCGAAGAGAAAGTAATGCCGCACCATTGGCCACACGCCGGGGATATCGTGCGGCATAAACAGCACCTGTCGCCAGTGGCCGCTCACGATTTGGTAGACGAGATACATCACGCCGCTGCCGACGAAGATCCACATGAAGGTGAAGTGCCATTGAATTGCGCCGGCGAGCCAGCCGCCTAGTGTGATGCCAGGTGGTGGAACCCAGAAGTTCTGTTGCGGGATTTTCGGGCCGAAGCTGGGGAAGGCGCGGAAGATGCGCAGTCCGCTGGTGATCATGACGAAGAGCGCGACCGCGTTGAGCCAATGCGCCAGGCGCACGATGAACGGGTGCTCATAGGAGACGGTGATGGTTTGCGGCTTGGGCGTTTCGAGGATGCTTGCGTTGGTCGCCATCACAGTCCTCCATACCAGTCGTAGCCCTGGTCTTCCCAGTAGCCGCGCATGCCGGGCTTGAGCACGTTGGTCACGCGAACTGTGTTGAGATATTTCGCCTGCTTGTAGCCGAGCTTGGTCGGCATCCGCAGACCCAGCGGCGCGCCGTGCCCGCGGTCGAGCGGCCGGCCATACATTTCGTAGCAGAAGATCGTCTGCGGATGCAGGATGGTCTCCATGTCGATCGACTCGTAGTATTCGTCGGCGCACTCGACTTCGAGGAAACGCGCGGTGAGGTCGGCGCCGACCCAGCGCAGAAAGTCCGAGGCGCGCACGCCGCCGAAGTTGCCGACCACGTCCCAGCCTTCGACGCAAACGTGGCGCGTGTTCTGCACTTGCTTGGGCAGCGACTGAATCTGCTGCAACGTGTAATCACCGGGACGCTTCACGAGGCCCTCGACGGTCAGTGTCCAGCTGGCGAGATCGACGCCGGGATCGACCACGTCGTAGTAGTTGTAGGGAAACTTGTCGAAGGGCGCGACTTTGCTGTTGCTGTAGGTCGGCTCGAGACGGCGAGGGCCGAAGAGCTTTCCCGCAGTCCAGTCGCTGAAGTGCAGGCCGGTGTTGAGTAAGGGCTGCTGAAGTTTCGGGATGGCAAATGCGCCAAGAGCGATCACAGGAGCGAGCTTCAGGAGTTCGCGGCGGTTGATGCGACGGCGGTCGCGAGGGGTGACGTCGCGGATTTCTTCGCCGGCGGGACCGAGGCGGGGACGCGGGACTTCTTCGCGAACTTCGATATGCGGCTTCTCGTCAGTGCGCGGTTCGATGAGGGCCTTTGGCCGTTCGTTATCAGAGGTGCGTTGAGTCTCTGGTGCCTCGTCGCGTGGAGTTGCGCTTTCCTGCGGTTCCGATTCTGCGGGTTGATCGTCCCGGGATTGTGGTTTGTCCGTCATGTACGTCTCGTGAGTTTTCGCTAAAGGATGAGATCACGAAAGCGATGGAAAGTTACACGGGAAGTACGAACTGAGTTAGTACCCGGATTTCGCAGCGATCGTGTTATCCCGACTAGCAAATCTATTGCGATTGATTCTTCTTAGGAATCGGGGCGCCTTTGCTTGGCTGCACGGTTTCGCCGGGACGGAGCAGGGAAGGATGGTCGCCAGGCGTCTGCTCGGTGGAGGCTGATGGGTCGGCGCCGGAATTCGAGGACGACGCGGAGCCCGCATCGGCTGACGATGAGGCGCTAGCAGAATCTGTCGCAGCTGCGTTGGTGGCGCCGGCGGATGTTTGAGTGGCTGAATCGGGCGCGCTCGTAGCCGATGCGTTGGCTGCAGTCGCCGGAGGATTGGCGATCGCGCCGTTCGTCCCACCGGCCGCCGCGCCCGAAGTCGCGCCCACGCTCGCGGACGGCTCTGCTATGCGAGTCGCCGCTTCTCCGCCGCCGGGCTTGGTGGCACTCAAGACCGTCACCGGTGGGGCATTGTCGAAGAGCACGCGCTCATCGGTGAGCGCCTGCAGTTCACGATCGTGCGGCGCGGCGAAGAACCAGGTCAGTAGATATCCACGGCGTTGCGTGACCGCCATGGCAATCGACAAGCGGCGCGCGAGCGCGTCGTTAGGAAGCAGAAATCCCACCGTGCCATGCAAATACACAAACACGTTGCCACCGGCGGTGAACTCCTTGGCATCGCGCATATCGTCGATGATGGGATGAGTGAGGCCGAACTGCAGCAGGAAATCCTTGGCCGATTTCTGGTCGGCGGAATCGGCAGGAAACTTCATTCGCGGAAAGCACGCCAGCGAAATCGCCGAGACCGTGACCTCGCCGAAGTCGTCGTAGGAGATCTGGCCGCTGGCGTCAGGGCGTTTTGCCCACACCGAGAAGAGGGTGCGGCTGCAGGCGTCCATCAGGCGATGCTCGGCGCGGCCGACGCGCGGGCGTCCGAAATCTTCGCGCTCGCGATAGCGCTCAACCGCGGGCTGCACCGCGCCGTTGGCCTCCAGCGTCCAGCCTTGCGGAATGCGATAGCTGAAGCCGAGGGTCGGGTTTTCGTAGAAGTCGCCGCGAATCACGCCGGGATCGATGTGGTTGGCGGGCGGATCGAACTCCAGCGTCTCCAGCTGATGCGACGAGACCGACGGCCCGTCGTAGGCGTGGGCGTCGCCGGCAACGAGTTGCTTCAGCTCAGGCGGCGCGAAGAAGACCACGCGGTCGAACGACGCCTCCAGGCGGTGAACCATCTTCTCGTCATGCGCGGCGAGAGCGACGCGCAGGATGTAATCGCCCAGCGTGGTCGCCAGCACCACGTGCTGCTCGATGCCACGCCGCGTCTCGAAAAGGAAGAATTGATGGCCGGCGATGCTGGCCTTCGACAGGCCTCGCAGCTCTTCCACCCCGCGGTAGAGTTCCTGATCGAGCGAGTAACGCAAGAAGGCCTTGGCGTCCTGCTTGTTGCTGTTGCCGGCGGTGGGAATCGCGGAGATCGAAATCTCGGCATCAAGCGGAGGCGGGCCGCCCAGTTCCAGCAATTGAATGCTGCCGTCACGCGCTCCGGGCTCGGGCACCGCGCGGAGCTGCGCCTCGGGCGGGAGTTCGAAGCTGAAGTCGAAGTACTGGTTGGTGTAGCGCGAAGGGGAAAGATAGGCCTGCTCGGGATAGGCTTCGTCCTTCGCGTCTTTGGAATCGGCGGGCGCGGGAGCGGAAGTTGCCGGCGTTGCTCCAGGATTGGCTGAAGTGGCAGGCCCGGCCGCAGCCGGCGAGCTCTGAGCTCTGAGCGACAGCGCGCTGCCGAAAAGAATCGCGAGAAATACCGCAAGAAATTTTGCCGGATTACGCATCGCCAACCGCTTGGTTCTATTGTTCGACGTTATGGAGTGAGAGTCAAACCGATCCCAGGTTAACGTCCAAAAGAAGGACGTGAACCCTTCGGCAACCTGAGGGCAGGCTCTGGGGCACCGAAGGCCCGCACCACCTCTGCCGCAGTGCCACGTCGGGTACCTCTTTGGTGGGAAGACACAGCTTTGCACCATGCCGCTCAGGTACAATTTAGAGGTCATTGGGCTTTGTGGACCGCCGATCCGTAGCATCCCCGCCCTAGCCAAAAGAAGGCTAGAACGGGGCACCCGCGGCCACTCTTCGACGCTGATTCATCCCAAGAACCGCAAAGTCGGCAGCTCTTGGGGACCCCGGTCAAGGAGCGCTCTCTGAACCCTGTCCTCAGCCTGCTGGCTTGTGTTGTGGCCGAGCCTCATGGCCTGCGCCATTACCTGAAGGCGCATTTTCTCGACCCGACCTTCAAGGGGCTGTATCAGGCCAACGCCTTCGACACGGCGTTGCTCATCCCGTACTTCATTGTCCTGATCCTGCTGGCGGCCTACGGCATGCACCGCTATCAGCTGGTGTATTTGTATTACAAGCATCGCAAGAACAAGGTCACCGAGCCGGAGTCGCATTTCGACGAGCTGCCGACCGTCACGATCCAGCTGCCGATTTTCAACGAGCAATACGTCATCGACCGCCTGGTCGAGTGCGTCTGCAAGATGGAGTATCCGCGCGAAAAGCTGCAGATCCAGGTGCTCGACGACTCTACGGACGAGACCGTTGACGTGGCGCGCGGCGTGGTGGAGCGCTACGCGGCGTTGGGCCACAACATCGTTTATATCCATCGCACTAATCGCCAGGGCTTCAAGGCGGGCGCGCTCGACAACGGCCTGCATACCGCGACCGGCGAGTTCGTGGCCATCTTCGACGCCGACTTCACGCCGCAGCCGGATTGGCTAATGAAGGTGATCCACCACTTCGCCAATCCTGAGATCGGCATGGTGCAGACGCGCTGGGCGCACCTGAACCGCCACTACTCCTTCCTGACCGAGGTCGAGGCGATTCTGCTCGACGGACATTTCGTGCTGGAGCACGGCGGCCGCTCGCGCGCCGGCGTCTTCTTCAACTTCAACGGTACGGCGGGCATGTGGCGGCGCAAGGCGATCGACGACGCCGGCGGTTGGGAGCACGACACGCTTACCGAGGACACCGACCTGAGCTACCGCTCGCAGCTGGCGGGCTGGAAGTTCCGTTATCTGCAGGACGTGGAGTGTCCGGCGGAGCTGCCCATCGAGATGACCGCGTTCAAGACGCAGCAGGCGCGCTGGGCCAAGGGCCTGATCCAGTGCGCCAAGAAAGACTTGCCGAAGATGTTTCGCGCGAAGGTTTCGGGTCGCGAAAAGCGCGAAGCGTTCTATCACCTGACCGCCAACCTCAGCTATCCGCTGATGATCGTGCTCAGCGTGCTGCTGCTGCCGGCGATGGTCATCCGCTTCTACCAGGGATGGTTTCAGATGCTGTACATCGACATCCCACTGTTCCTGGCGTCGACGTTTTCCATCTCCAGCTTCTATCTGGTTTCGCAGAGGGAGCTGTTTCCGCGGACGTGGTATCGCACGTTTATGTTTCTGCCGGCGCTAATGGCGCTGGGCATCGGGCTGACGCTGACCAACAGCAAAGCCGTGATCGAGGCGCTTATCGGACATCAGTCGGCGTTTGCGCGCACGCCGAAGTATCGCGTCGTCAGCAAAGAGGACAAGGCTATCTCCGCAAAGAAGTATCGCAAACGGCTGGGCTGGGTACCGTATCTCGAGATGCTGGTCGGCGGATACTTCGCGCTGACCGTCTGGTACGCCATCGCCAATGAGAACTACATCACCGTGCCGTTCCTGGTGCTGTTCGTCTTCGGATACTGGTACACCGGATTGATGTCGTTGCTGCAGGGCCGCTTCGACAGCCTGGTACGCGAGCGCGGGGAAGAGCGCAGTCCCAAGCCGTTCCCGGTCGGGGTGTAGAAGGCAGTTGTCAGTTGCCGGTTGTCAGTTGTCAGTTTAAGGACAGGCTCGGTGAGCCAGGATCGCGTTGTGATTTTGGGCGGTAGCCTGGGATCGGCGTCGCGAAGGTGGGGCTCAAGAATTGGCCAGCACCTTAGCGCCATATATTTACCAAGTGTTCGCTCTCTCGAAAACAAGAAATCGCGATAGGAGGCCGTACGGCCACGAAAACCGATTCGGAGACACTTGAGGGTCGTCTCAGTTGCTAGCATCGCTGTAAAGGCCAGCAAACGCGATTACGGGGCATTCTAGGCGAGCAGTATACTCAGAAAATGCAGAAATTACGAGTACGGGCTGCTATATGGCATTAAGATGCTAGTCTGAGGTATATTTTCCCGTTTTGGAACGCGCAAAACTTGGCCGTACGGTCCGGAACCCATGACTCTCCGACGCTTCTTCCTCGTGTTGATCTTCGTTGCCCTCGTGAGCGCCTTCGGCTCGGCTGCCGACGCGGTCGGCTGTCCCGCAACCATCTCTGCGCGCCAGCAGTTGGCCTCGCCGCTCGCTGGCTGGACGGCGACGGAGGACGACACGCCGCACAATCTCGCCGGGATTACTTTCTACGATGGCCCGCCGTCGGAGAAAGCCTCGCTGGTTTACGACCGGATCACCCACGGCAAGACGGAGCAGGTTGCGACGTGGACCTTCGCGCCGCAGAAGGATCGGTCGATCTGGCTGGCGTGCGGTTACGCGGGAACGTCGATTCAGTTGACGAAGGCGCTGCCGTCAACGATCACAACTTGCTCCGTGACTTATGATCCGCAACAGACGATTGATGGCATGCCGGTGATCAAGAAGATCGCATGCAAGTGAGGTGACGTCGATTGGGGCCGGTGCCCCAGGTTCGCCTTCTTTTGGCTAACCTGGGTTACTTAATCGCGCCTTCTTTCCCGGCGATTCTCCGCAGCAATCCGATCTGGCCGTTGTGATAGCCCTCGTGATAATGCAGGCGCACCAGCGCGTCGCCAAGCGAGCCGGTCAGCGGCGGACGGTTGTAGGGTTGGGGTACAGCCGACGTCAGCGCGTTGTCCGACAACGCTGCCACGTTAGGCAACAGCTGCTGCTGCGAATCGTCGAGCAAGCCGCGCAGCGTCGCCAGATCAAGAAAGCCTTCCGAGCCGCAGGGAGAGCTGCCGCGCTGATACACCGCGACGTGTTCGCCCGTCAGCACCGGACTACCTCCTGTGAGCTGCAGCATGAGGTTGCGCGTGACGACTACGTGTCCCAACACCCAATTCAGGCAGTTGCCGCCGTTCGCCGGCGTGACGATGCTGTCGGCGTGGCTCAGATCTTCCAGATTGCGCTTGATCGCGAGATAGCTGAACTCGTACATCTTGGCAAGGTCGCTGCCGGTCATGATTGCGCTCGCTTTCGTGAGGGAATGTCGTATGCGATTGTACAGATGGTCTCGCGTATCAGGGCGTTGCTGAAAACATGCGGTCGGCCCAACAGGCTGCTGAAAAAGTCGAGAAGCAGATCCCTAGTCGGCCTGAAGGCCTCCTCGTGATGACAAGAACAAAAAGACTTGCAACGGCGCAGCTGAAGCTGCGCCCCTTCAAAACATTCCACAATCGAGTTTTTCAGTGGCCTGTAAGGCCGACTCCAGATTTTGGAAAATGCAGCCTAGACGCCGGCCTGAAGGCCAGCTCTACCCGAACAACTAATGCCACGCCCGCTCGGCATCGGGCATCACATTAAACAGCCGCTATTCGCTTTTCGCCGTTCGCGAGTGTTCAGCGGAATCTACATTGAACTTCTGGCGAAAAGCGAATGGCGAACAGCGAAGAGCGATGGGCTGGAATCGCCCAACCACTACCGTCCCGCTAAACGCCCGTTTTGCGCCATAGACTGCAGAATTGCGCCTCTCCGCCCCGTTAGATTGGTGGTTACCTGGCTAGTACAATAAAGTAATTGTGGGGAAACACAGGTTCAAATCCGTATACTGAATTTAGGAAGGCATGAGCCAATCTGAAACGAAGACCCTACTGTTACTGAAGCCGCGGGGCTTTTGCGCCGGAGTGGTGCGCGCCATCGACATCGTCCGCATCGCGCTGGAAACATTCGGCGCGCCCATCTATGTTCGCAAAGAGATTGTCCACAACCGCTATGTCGTGGATGAACTGAGCTCCAAAGGCGCCATTTTTGTCGACAGCGTCGACGAAGTTCCCGCCGGCGAGCGCGTGATCTACAGCGCGCACGGGGTTGCGCCGGAAGTTCGCCAGCACAGCAAGCTGCGCGAGCTACGCGTTATCGACGCGACCTGCCCGCTGGTCACGAAAGTTCACGTGGAAGCAGTGAAGTTCGCCCGTGAAGGCTACTCGCTGATTCTCATCGGCCATCGCGATCACGATGAGGTTATCGGCACGCTGGGCGAAGCGCCGCTGGTGACGCAGGTGGTCGATTCGCCGGACGACGTTGACGATCTGCATGTGCCTGATCCGGATCGCGTGGCGTATCTCACGCAGACCACGCTGAGCCTCGACGAGACGAAGCACGTGATCGAAGCGCTGCGCAAGCGTTTTCCCAACATCAAAGGGCCGCACGCGCAGGATATCTGCTACGCGACGGAGAATCGCCAGACTGCGGTGAAGGACGTCGCGGCCGAGTGCGATCTGCTGCTGGTGGTCGGCTCGGACAATAGCTCGAATTCGAATCGCCTGGTTGAAGTCGCGCGCAATCTCGGATCTAACTCGCACCTCATCGAAAACTATCGCTCCATTCGACCGGAGTGGTTACAGGGCGTGAAGACCGTCGGCCTGACCGCCGGCGCTTCCGCTCCCGAGATTCTGGTGCAGGAAACCGTGACTTTCCTCGAGGAACAGGGTTTTACCGATATGCGCGAAGTAGAGGTGATGCCGGAGAACGTTCGCTTCGGCTTACCGCCTGAAATCGTGGAGGCAATCGGCGCTGCGCCTGCCGTAGCAGAGTAGTTCGTATCCCAGGTTAGCCCAGAAGACGGGCGAACCTGGGGCACAGAAGTAAGCAAAGATGGCAGACCCCCTGAATCCCGCCGAAATGCGTTTCGGCAAGATCGATGACATCAAGAGCCGCGTGGCGGCGGCGATTGACGCTTCCCGGCGTTATCTTTTCACCATGCAGGATCGCGAAGAAGGTTTCTGGTGCGGCGAACTTGGCGCCGACACCACGCTGGTCTCGGACTACATCCTGCTGCATCGCCTGCTGGGCACCGAAGACGAAGCCCGCACGCAGAAGTGCGCCAACGAGATTCTGAATCGCCAGAACCCTGATGGCGGCTGGCCCATCTACAACGACGGCCCGTCGAACATCAGCGCTTCGGTGAAGGCGTACTTCGCGCTGAAGATGGCCGGCTACACGCCTGACCATCCCCAGCTCAAGAAGGCGCGCGAGTGCATTCTGGCGCTGGGCGGCGTGACCGCGGTCAACACCTTTACCAAGATTTATCTCTGCTTCCTCGGCCAGTACGATTATGACGCGGTGCCGGCGATTCCGCCGGAGATCGTGCTGTTTCCGAAATGGTTCTGGTTCAACATCTACGAAATTTCGTCGTGGTCGCGCGCGATTCTGGTGCCGCTGTCGATCGCGTACGCGAAAAAGCCGTTCAAGAAAATTCCCCCGGAGCAGGGAATTGATGAGCTATTCGTCGGCGGTCGCTCCAAGAGCCAGTTGCGACTGCGCTGGGCCAAGCAGCTGATCTCGTGGCGCAATTTCTTCCTGGTGCTCGATCGGCTGGTGCACTTCTTCGAGTTAGTGCACATTCGCCCGCTGCGCTCGCAAGCGCTGAAGAGCGCCGAGAAGTGGATGCTGGAGCGCCTGGAGATGAGCGACGGCCTGGGCGCGATCTATCCCGGCATCATGAATTCCATCATCGCGTTGCGCTGCCTGGGCTATTCGCTCGACGATCCGCAGGTCATCCGCGCCATGGATGAGTTTGAGAAGCTGGGCATCGAAGAAGAGCAGACCTTCCGCATGCAACCTTGCATGTCGCCGGTGTGGGACACGGCCTATGCGGTGTTCGCGCTGGCCGAGAGCGGCGTGCCGGCGACCGACAAGCGCCTGGTTCAACCTTGCGAGTGGATGCTGAAGAAGCAGGTCACGCGCCGCGGCGACTGGTGCGTCAAGAACCGCAAAGTGCCGCCCGCGGGCTGGTACTTCGAGTTCAATAACGAGTTCTATCCCGATGTCGACGACAGCGCGCAGGTGCTGCTGGCGCTGAGCCGGGTGAAGACCTCGAATGAAAGTTATCACTCGCGCTCGGTGCAGCGCGCCATCGACTGGGTCCTGTCGATGCAGTGCAAGAATGGCGGCTGGGCTTCGTTCGACAAGGACAACGACCGCATGGTCTTCCAGCACATCCCGTTTGCCGATCACAACGCCATGCTCGATCCGCCGACGGTTGACATCACAGGCCGCGTGCTGGAGTGCCTGGCGTCATACGGCTACTCGCTGAAGGACGAGCCGGTGCGGCGCGCGGTCGAATTCATTAAGAGCGAGCAGGAGCCCGACGGCTCGTGGTTCGGGCGCTGGGGCGTGAACTACGTCTACGGGACGATGCTGGTGCTGCGCGGGCTGGAGGCTGTGGGCGTTGATTATCACGAGCCTTGCGTGCAGCAGGCAGTCGAGTGGCTGCGCATGATGCAGAACCCCGATGGCGGTTGGGGCGAGAGCTGCGGCTCGTATGACGACGCCAACACGAAGGGTGTCGGGCCGAGCACCGCGTCGCAAACCGCGTGGGCAGTAATGGGAATGCTCGCCGCCAACGATACGCGTAGCGACTCACTGCAAATCGGGATCGCGTATTTGCTGCGGACGCAGCGGCGCGACGGCTCGTGGGACGAGCGGCACTACACCGGCACCGGATTTCCGCGCGTGTTCTATCTCGAGTACACCATGTACCGGCAGTATTTCCCATTGCTGGCGCTGACCGCCTACACCAAAGCGACCACCGAGTCGGAAGAAGAGCGGCTGCGCATCGTGCGCAAGAAAAGCTGACGGGACAGCGCAATGCCGCGACTCTGAAACTGACGCTATACTCAGCGAGGAGGCGCTGCGACGATGACCATCACGATCGAAATCAAACCCGAGTTGGAAGCCGAGCTGGCGGCGCAGGCCGCGGCGCGCGGTATGGACGTGTCGGCCTATGCGGCGTCGTTGCTGGAGCAGGCGGCACAGCCGGCTGAACTGCCCAAGCCAAAGAAGAGCCTGGTGGAATTTCTGCGCGAGTCGCCGCTGGTCGGACTCGAACTCAATTTGGAGCGGGACAAGGATACGGGTCGAGATATCGAGTTATGAGCGGTTTTCTGCTCGATACCAATTGCATCAGTGAACTTGTTCGCATCAAACCCGATCCTCTGGTGTTTGCGTGGGTACGATCTACCGACGAAAACCTGCTCCATCTCAGCGTGCTCAGCTTAGGTGAAATACGTAAGGGTGTGAATCTGTTGTCCATCGGACGAAAGCGAATCGAGTTGGAACGATGGCTTGAGCAGGATCTGCCCACTCAATTCGCCGCGCGTCTCTTGCCGGTGAACGCAGAGATTGCCGAAATCTGGGGAGCGATGGCGGCAGAGGCCCAGCTTAAGGGCATTGCAATGCCGATCATTGATGGGCTAATTGCGGCCACGGCAAAACATCACGAGCTTATGATCGCAACCCGGAACGAAAAAGATTTCCGCATGTGGGGAATCCCGGTTGTTAATCCGTGGACCTCATAGTCTTTCACTGACCACTAGCCACCGACAACTGCTTCATGAAATGCTTCCTCACAGGCGCGACCGGATTTCTTGGCAGCCATATTGCCCGGCAACTGCTGGGGTGTGGCGCTGAGCTGCGCTTGCTGGTTCGCCCCACCAGCCGCCTGGACAACATTGCTGACCTCGCGGCCGAGCACATCACCGGTGACCTGCGCGATCCCGATTCGCTGAAACAGGGCATGGCCGGCTGCGAATTCGTCTTCCACGTTGCCGCCGACTATCGCCTGTGGTCGCTGAATCATCAGGAGCTGTACGACTCCAACGTCGAGGGCACGCGCAACATTCTGCGTGCGGCGAGAGAATGTGGCGTGCGCCGGGTTATCAACACCAGCAGCGTTGCCACCATGGGTTTTGGCAACAACGGCCGCCTGACCGACGAGAAGTCGCCGGTAACGCTGGCCAACATGATCGGCGACTACAAGCGCAGCAAGTTCATGGCCGAGCAGTTGGTGTTGGAGGCGGGACGCAGCGGGCAGAACGTCGTCATGGTGAATCCGACGACACCGGTGGGCGAGCGCGACATCAAGCCTACTCCCAGCGGGCAGATCATTTTGGATTTTCTGCGGCGCAAGTTTCCCGCGTATGTCGACACCGGCCTGAATCTGGTTGATGTCATCGATTGCGCCGAGGGTCACCTGCTGGCGATGGAGAAGGCGCAGCCCGGCGAGCGCTACATCCTCGGCGGCGAGAACCTGACGCTGAAGCAGATCCTCGACAAGCTGGGCGCGATCACCGGGTTGCCGTCACCGAAGATCAAGCTGCCGTACGCTGTCGCGCTCGCGACAGGGGTGGTCGACACGCTGGTCACCGGCAAGATACGGCGGCGCGAGCCGCGTGTCACCATCGACGCGGTGCGCATGGGCCGCAAGAAGATGTTTGTGACCAGCGCCAAGGCCGAGCGCGAGTTGGGATGGAATCCGCGGCCGGTCGACGAAAGTTTGCGGCGCGCGGTGGAGTGGTTCCGGGCGAACGGATACGTCTAAAGGCAGTTGTCAGTTGTCGGTTGTCGGTGCAAGTGAATGGGCTGCTAAGAAACGCAGAGTTTGGACAGCATGTATCAGGCCCCTGTTTTTAGAGTGTGCGGAAAAGGTCGATGGTTGGGTTTTCGGGTAGAGCTGGCCTTTTGGGCCAGCGTCCAGGCCATTTATTTATTTTCTTGAGCCGGCTTTAGCCAACGGCACAAGACGGTCGATGGAGTTTTGTAACAGACTAATTTGGCGAGCAACTCCAAACCCGTCGCGGTGATTGTTGCCATGCTGGTGGAGGTTGCGCCGCTGCTTAACGGCGTTAAGCCTGAGCAGGTGAACGGCGTTGACCTCTTCGATCTGCCGAATGCCGTGATTGCCGTGGGCGGTATCGGCGAGAAGTTTGCGCGGCGCGCAGCCGAAGTTGCCATCGAGCACTCACAGCCCAATTTGCTGCTGTCGGCGGGAATTGTCGGCGCAATCTCGCCAAAACTGAAGGTCGGCGACGTAGGCCGAATTTGCCAGGTGGTCGATGTGGCGACCGGCGCGATCTATCCGACGACCGGTGGCGATTGGGTGCTCGCGACCTCGCAGGATGTTAGCGACGCGGGCGAAAAGCACGAGTTGCTGACCAGGTTCGGCGCCGACGTGGTCGACATGGAAGCAGCAGCGGTCGCGCAGGTCGCCAAAGAGCGCGGTCTGCAGTTCGCGGCGATCAAGTCGATTTCCGACGACGCGGAATTTGATATGCCCCCGTTGAATCGCTTCATCGACAACGGCAAGTTCGACACCCGGCGCTTTCTGATTTACGTTGCGCTTCGCCCGCGATGGTGGCGCGTATTAGGTAAGATCAAGAAAAATAGCGAAATTGCGACAGAGAAGCTGTGCGAAGCAGTAAAACATCTAATTGAAAGCAGTAGCCAGTAGCCAGTTGTCAGACGGCAATCCCAGGTTCACCACGGAAGCACGGAATTCACGAAACGGAATTCTTATCTTTCGTTTCTTCTGTGGCTTCCGTGGTTCCGTGGTGAATAACGAACAGTTGACAACCGCCAACTGACAACCGACAACCGAATTATGTCCGCCGCCACCCAACTCGGAAACTCTATCGGCCGCACGCCCATACCCGCGACCATGCAGGCTGCGGTCTATCGCGGCATCAACGACGTTCGCATGGAAACCGTTCCCGTTCCGCAGATCGGCCCGGGCGAACTCCTGATCCGTGTCCACACCTGCGGCATCTGCGGCACCGATCTGAAGAAGATCTCCACCGGCTCGCATTCCGCGCCGCGCATCTTCGGACACGAAACAACGGGCCTCATCGCGCAGGTCGGTGACAATGTTACGGATTATCGAATCGGCGACCGGGTGATGGTGTTCCACCACATCCCCTGCGGCGATTGTTATTACTGCCGGCATAAGGTCTTCGCCCAGTGCCCGACCTACAAAAAAGTTGGCGCAACCGCCGGATTCGAGGCCAGCGGCGGCGGCTTTTCCGAGTACGTCCGCGTCATGGATTGGATCGTCGCGCGCAATGGCGTTGTGCGCATCCCCGATGGTGTTTCGTTTGAGCAGGCGTCCTTCATCGAGCCGGTGAACACCTGCATGAAAGGTATTGAGACGCTTGGACTTAAGCCGGAAGAAATTGTTCTGGTCATGGGCCAGGGCCCGATCGGCATCATCCTCGCGGTGCTGGCTCGGCGTCATGGCGTCCGGGTAATAACTTCCGATTTGCATCCGCAGAGGCATACAATAGCTAAGGCGTTTAGTTTAGAAGAAAGCATCGACGCTTCCACCTCCGATACCGTTCGAGCCATCAAAGAAATTACGGAGGGTCGGGGGGCCGACGCCGTCATTCTGGCAGTTGCGGGCAACAGCTTAATTCGCACTGCTATGGACGCAACGCGTCCAGGCGGCAGGGTATTGCTTTTTGCGCAAACCCAGCATGGCGACGCGACCATCGACCCCGCCGCGGTTTGCGTTGATGAGAAGAGTTTGTTGGGGTCTTACAGCGCTTCTGTGGATTTGCAGGAAGAGTCAGCGCGATTTGTTCTGGGCCGCGAGATGGACCTGGAACGGCTGATCAGCCATCGTTTTCCGCTGGCCGAATCCGTAGAGGCGTTGCGTTTTGCTGCCCACCCCCAACCCGACTCCATGAAAGTCGTCATCCAACCGGGCAGTGAATGGAAGGACCAGTAGAGTGAGCAGACAAATGACCGCCGCCGTCCTTTATGGCAAAGAGGACGTCAAAATCGAGCAGGTGCCGATCCCCAAACTGGACGAAGGTGAGGTGTTGGTCAAAGTGCAGGTCGCGCTGACCTGCGGCACCGACCTCAAGGTCTACCAGCGGGGATATCACGCTCGCATGATCGTGCCTCCGGCGCTGTTCGGGCATGAGCTGGCCGGTGTGGTCGAAGAAGTCGGGCCCAACGTCCGGGGATTCCGCAAGGGAATGCGCGTGGTGGCGCTGAACTCCGCGCCCTGCGGCGCCTGCTTCTACTGCTCCAAGCATCAGGAAAATCTCTGCGAGGATCTGCTCTTCAACAACGGCGCTTACGCCGAATACATTCGCATACCGCGGCGCATCGTTGAGACCAACATGCTGGCCATCCCGAAGCATGTGAGCTTCGAAGAAGCTGCTATGGTCGAGCCGCTCGCCTGTGTGCTGCGCGGTCTGCACGAAACCAAGATGGAGATCGGCGACACCGTTGCCGTCATCGGCGCCGGCCCCATTGGCCTGATGTTCGTGCAGGTTGCCAAGCTGGCGGGCTGCAATGTGATCTCGGTGGTCAAGCGCGAGTCGCAGGTTGCTGCCGCGCGACGCGTCGGCGCCACCAGCGCAGTCCAGATCACCACGGTCGACGATCCGGTAAAGGCCGTTCGCAATCTCACACCCGAAGGCCGCGGCTGCGATGTCGTGGTCGAGGCGGTTGGCCGTCCGCAGGCATGGGAGTGGACCATCGACATGGTGCGCAAGGGGGGCACGGTGAACTTCTTCGGCGGCTGCGCCAACGGAACTACCGTCGCCCTCGACACTCAACGCCTGCACTACAACGAGCTGACACTGAAAGCTACCTTCCATCACACGCCCGAAACCGTGCGCAAAGCCTTCTCGCTGATCTGTGAGCGCAAGATCAAGGGCGCCGACTACATTACCGGCGAAGCGCCGCTGTCGCGCCTGCAGCATGTCTTGCGCCACATGCTCAACCGCAACGGCGACATCAAGACGGCAATCATTCCCGGGACGTAAAGGCAGTTGTCGGTTGTCAGTTGTCAGTCGATGCCGTTGGCTGTCAGCTAACAGCCGTCAGCCGTCAGCTCCATCCTTATCCGCTAAAGGTGTCATCCTGAGCGAAGTGAGCGCGCGTCAGCGGGCGAACGCAGTCGAAGGACCCCAATTGTTGCGCTATCGCCACAGTCTTGTTCTCAATATGTCATCCTGAGCGACGCGAAGTCGAGGGATCAGTGGTTCGTTCGACGGAAAGCTCACTCAACCCACCGCGTTCCAAACCGCCATCCACCTATTAATCCAACACCTTACACCGTAAGGTGGAATTAATTTGACCTGGTTCCCCGTCAGGCGGAAGCTGTTGCCCACGCACACCCGCGGAGCGGCGACCTGCAAGCGCTCCTAACAAAGCAACGCCGGCAAACTTGCGAAGAGGAAAATATGACGGCCCCGCAAGATTCTCAAACATCCGCAAGAATTCGTCATTGGCCAGTCGCTCTGCTGGCGGCGGGCTTTCTTTCCTTGCTCGCCACTGCGGCGCAGGCACAGACCTACACCATCCTGCATACCTTCACCGGCGGTGCCGACGGAGGCAGTCCGTTTGCCGGCCTGACGCAGGACTCCGCCGGTAATTTTTACGGCACCACAACGTACGGCGGCCACGTTTCAAGCAGCTGTCCCGCCGGTTGCGGGGTGGTTTTCAAACTGTCCCGCGTTGGCCAGGGATGGATCCTGAATCCGATCTATACCTTCCAGGGTGGCGATGACGGCGCCAACCCGTTCGCCGCAGTCGTCATTGCCGCCGACGGAACTCTGTATGGCACGACCGGCGCCGGCGGCAGCAGCGGGTGCCCGTCGTACTTCTACGGTGGAAACGGTTGCGGAACCGTCTTTCGGCTTCAGCCGCAGTCGGACGCCTGTGCTTCCTTTGTGTGTCCGTGGCTCGAAACGGTTCTCTATCGCTTTACCGGCGGCAGCGATGGGGCAACTCCCGGTTATGGCAATCTGCTGTTCGATTCGGCCGGCAACCTCTACGACGCTGCCACCTACGGCGGCGTGGTCGGCGGGGATTGCCTAAGCATAGGATGCGGTGTTGTCTACGAGCTCGCGCGTTCCTCACAAGGCTGGACGGAAAAGGTCCTCTACAGCTTCACCGCCGGGAAAGACGGCCTGGCTCCTTATAGTGGACTGATCTTCGACGGTGCGGGAAATCTCTATGGTACCAACTACGACGGCGTGGTCTATGAGCTCACGCCATCACAATCAGGCTGGTCCGAACAGACCGTCTATGCGGGCATTGTTGCGCCCTACGGCGGTGTTGTCTTCGATTCTGCGGGAAATCTTTTTGGCGGCGACCAGTTCGGCGGCGACATGGGTTCCGGCTCGGTTTATCAGCTCGCTCCGGGCCATAACGGCTGGAGCTACAACCTGCTTTTCAGCTTTAACTACAGCCAAGGCCCCGAAGACTCGCTGGTACTCGATTCCAGCGGCAACATCTATGGCACTTCGTATAGCAACGATCCCCCCAGCTTCTATGGCGAGGTCTTCGAGTTGTCGCCGGGCAACGGCACCTGGAACATCAACTACCTGCACGCGTTCGACTATGACGACGGCGCGACTCCTGTCGGCGCGGTCGTACGCGACAGCAATGGCAATCTGTTCGGCACGACATCCGGCGGCGGTAACAGCGGGTGCTATTTCGGCTGCGGGGTGGTGTGGTAGATCACGCCGTAGCAGTTGTCAGTGGCCAGTTGTTAGTAAGGGGCGATGCCCCCGGAGGTGTTCTATGAAGCATTGCGAGCAGCGTTCGAGTTGTGACCGTTCCTTCAGGCAATGTGCCGTCATAGCCGTTGCGCTGGTGTTCGTCTACTTGGCAGGGGTGAGTGCAGCACAGTCGCAGACCCTCACCGTCCTGCACAACTTTGAAGGAGCGGACGGATCGCGGCCTGGAGCCGGCCTGGTAATGGATCGCGCGGGGAATCTCTACGGCACGACCAACTACGGCGGCGATATCAACTGCAATCTTGCGCTCGGTGGAGGAAATACTCCCGGCTGCGGCGTCGTCTATCAGCTCAAGCGCAGCGGCCAGAGCTGGAGCGAGCTGGTGCTGCATAAGTTCGAAGCGGATCAAAATGACTATTTGCCTTTTCCGGGCGAGCCGTCAATCGGTCCCAGCGGGGTGGTGTACGGCGTCACGGGCATTGGGGGAATAGATCGCTCGGGGAGCCTCTTCACCGTAACACCTCCTCCAAACGCTCCCAAAACCGCTCTTTACTACTGGGACTACACCGTGCTGTACGCCTTCACCGGGGAGAATGACGGCGCCGGCCCATCGCGCAATGATCGTCTGAATTTTGACCAGCAGGGAAATGTCTACGGAGCGGCTTCGGGCGGTGGCGTGGCGGGCACAGGCGTCATTTATGAGCAGTCGCGCTCCGGTAGCAATTGGACGGAAGCTCCGCTGTACAGCTTCGCCGGCGGCACTGACGGTTCGGATCCGGACGGCATGACCTTCGACGAGTCCGGCAACATTTATGGCGTCACCGTGACCGGCGGTAATCAGGACTGCGACTACGGATACGGCTGCGGCACGGTCTACATGCTGACGCCCAGCGGCTCGGGCTGGAGCAAAACGACGCTGCACGTATTTCAGCAGGGTGTCGATGGCGGCTGGCCGGGGCCGCTGATTCGCGACGCCGCTGGAAACCTCTACGGACTGACCCAAGGTTTCGGGCCCAATAACAACGGCGGCACCGTGTGGGAGCTTTCGCCCTCCGGCGGGAACTGGATCTTCAGCGTTCTATACAGCTTTCCAAATTTCACGGTCGAAGACAGCGGACCATTTCGTCTGACGATGGATTCGACGGGTGCGCTTTACGGTATCTCAGGTCAGGGAGGCGCCGCAGACGAGGGCTTCGTCTTTAAGCTCACCCCGCAGAACGGCGGTTGGGCCTATACCGACATTCACGATTTCGGTACAGCGCCGGGCCAATCGGATGGCTGCGATCCGCAGGGAGCAGTTGTTTTTGATGGCTCCGGCAACTTGTATGGAGCCACGGAATGGTGCGCCGCGGGAGTTGGCAATGTGTGGGAGATCACGCCGTAAAGCAGTTGCCGATGGCCAGTTGTCAGTAAGGATCGATCACAAATTCTTGGAGGTGTTCGGTGAAGCATTGGGAGCAGCGTTCGAGTCGCGATCCTTCTTCGCGGCAATGTGCCGTCATGGCTGCTGCGCTGGCGCTCTTTTTCCTGACAGTGGCAACCGTCGCCCCGGCGCAGACTCTCACCGTGCTGCACACCTTTACTGGCGGCGCGGACGGCGAAGACCCGTACGCCGGTGTAACGCTCGATCAGCAGGGCAGGCTCTACGGCACCACATATACGGGTGGCACCTACGGCGGGGGCGTGGTCTTTCGTCTAGTCCGCGAAGGCGAAGGATGGGCCCTCTCACCTATCTATAGTTTTGGTTCGCAGAAAAATGACGGAAGCAGTCCCTACTCGAGGGTGGTCTTCGGCCCAGGCGGCCTGCTTTACGGAACAACTGTTTACGGTGGCGCCGAAAACCACGGAACGGTTTACAGCCTGCAACCTCCGGCCACCGCCTGTAAGGCGACCCTCTGTCCTTGGGACGAGACTATTCTGTACAGCTTTACCGGCGGCGCCGATGGCGCATATCCGCTGTACGGCGACCTGATCTTCGACCAGGCCGGCAACATCTACGGAACCACCGGCGGCGGGGGCAGCTCGGGAGGGGGCGTCGTTTTCAAACTGGCTCGGTCCGGCAGTAGCTGGAGCGAAAGCGTGCTGTGGAATCTCAGCGACGACGGCGGCGGCTCCGATCCCATGGGTAGCGTCATCTTCGACCCTGCCGGCAATCTCTACGGCGTTACTAGCTTCGGTGGAGGCGGCTCCTATGGCGCGGTTTATGAACTCTCTCCCACCCAATCGGGGTGGAGCGAGACGTCCCTGTATTCCTTCACCAGCGAAGATGGTAACGGATCTGGCGGCCTTGTCATGGACGCGCACGGCAATCTCTTTGGGGTTACCGGAGGTCTGACTGGAGGCAACAGCGCGGTCTATGAGCTGACCCCGCAGAATGGCGGTTGGTCTTTTGCCCAGTTACAGAATTTCGGCCTCGAATATGACGGCGCTGTGGCTGCACCAACCTTCGACGCACACGGCAATCTTTACGGGCCGCTGCCTACCGTCAACGAATCCTTCACGGGCGAGATTTTCAGGATGACGCCCTCGGGCAATCAATGGCTCTATAGCGCGTACTACACGTTCAACGGTTCTACCTCGGGCCTTCCCCTCGGCGCCGTTACCTTCGATGCCAGCGGAAATATGTACGGCACCGGGCTCGCAGGAGGCTCGGACTATGACGGCACGGTGTGGGAGATCACGCCGTAAAGGCAGCTGTCAGTAGCGGCTGATACCCCATTGTGGGAGTTCCCGAGAAAAGCAATTTATCGGGAAGCGCTGGACCAAACAGAACGTCAATATCAGCCCACCAAGGAGCACTTTATGGTACGCACACGAAAAAATTCCGGCTCAGCAATCGCTCAGATCACAGCCTGTTTCGTGCTTTGCTTGGCGTCCGTCGTGGCTCAGGCGCAGACCTTCAACGTCCTGCACACCTTCACGGCCGGGGGAGACGGAAGCATTCCCGGGCCTGCTTTGCTGATGGACCGAGCCGGAAACTTCTACGGAACCTCAGAATTTGGCGGCCGCGCCGACCAGGGAGTCGTCTGGAAGCTGGTGCATCACGGATCCGGCTGGGTGGTGTCGCCGCTGTACACGTTTTCCGGAGAGGAAGGTTCTGCGCCCGATGATCTGGTGATGGGACCTGACGGTCACCTCTACGGTACGAACCAGCGCGGCGGAGACGGATTCGGAACGGTTTTCGAGCTGACGCCTCCTGCTACGGTTTGTGAAAGCGCTTCCTGCCTCTGGTCCGCGACCATCCTTTACCACTTTCTCGGCCAGTCCGACGGAGGGACTCCCATCGGCCTCATAGTCGATCAGTCCGGCAACCTTTACGGCACTGCGTCGCGCGGCGGCGATCTGAAATCACCATGCTTTGGAGACTGCGGAGTCGTCTTTGAGTTGAGCCGTTCCAGCGGCTCCTGGACCGAGACGGTTCTCCACGCCTTTACTGATAGCGACGATGGTGGGTATCCCGTAAGCAAACCGGCCTTGGACGCCTCAGGAAATCTCTACGGCACGACCGAGGGGGGCGGCAACTCGGGCGACTGCTTCCTCGGCTGCGGCGTGGTTTATGAGCTGAGCCCGTCGGGATCGGGCTGGACTGAAACCATCCTGTACAACTTTCGCAAATCGCCAGACAGCAACTCTCCGGGCGGCGGCGTGATCTTCGGCAGCCTGGGAAATCTCTATAGCACTGCGGTTTTCGGCGGAGCCAGCGGTTGGGGCACCGTGTTTTCGTTGTCGCCGTCCAGCGGTGGCTGGACCGAAAACATACTCTACTCGTTCACCGGCACATACGGTGACGAGTACCCGTTTTTCGGAAGTTTGCTCATGGATTCTGCCGGGAACCTCTACGGCACAACGCCGGGTCGAAGTGACGATCCGCCGTACGGCAACGTCTTCGAATTGACGCCATCCAGCAGCGGATGGAACTACACATCGCTGCACAGTTTTACCGATGGCCCGGACGGCGCTGGCGCCCAGGGCACGGTGGTCATGGACTCGAGCGGCAATCTTTACGGCACAGCACCCTACGGAGGTCAGTTCAATGACTCGTGCTCGTTCGGCTGCGGCACCGTGTGGGAGATCACGCCGTAGCTCCCACAATGTGGGAGTCGATTCAACCTAAGGCTTCAGCAAAGGAGAAAATTCGATGCCTTGCGGGCAGCAATCCCGATCCAGCTCAGTTACCTATCGCCCACTTCTGGCCGCCCTTTTCACGCTGGCCTTGTTCACATCAGCGGGGCAGGCGCAGACCATCACCGTCTTGCACTCGTTCAGTGGCAATGGCGACGGATCGATGCCCGCCGCCGGTGTGACCCTGGATCGAGCAGGCAATCTCTACGGCACGACCAACGGAGGCCCCAGTACCGTTTATAAGATGTCGCACGCCGGAAGCGGCTGGATCTTGAACACTCTCTACACCTTCAATCATCCCAATGACCCGACCCAGGTCGTCGCGGGCGTGGTCTTTGGTCCTGACGGCCTGCTTTACGGCACTTCGTACGAAGGCGGGCAGTTCAATCTGGGAGCCGTGTTCTCTCTTCAGCCGCCGGCTACGGCCTGCAAGAGCGTCTCTTGCCCGTGGACATTGACCATCCTTCACAGTTTTGACGGCAGCGATGGCACTCATCCCGATTTCGGCAGCCTCGTCTTCGATTCGGCGGGCAACATTTACGGCACAACCTATGCCGGCGGCGGGCATGTGCGGGGAACGGCTTTTGAGCTGTCGCGCTCCAACGGCTGGGCTGAAAGCGTGCTCTACAGCTTCACTGGCGGCAGTGACGGCGGCTCTCCGGAGAACGGAGTGGCCTTCGATAACGCCGGCAATCTTTACGGCACGACACCTGTTGGAGGCGGCGCCGGCGTCGGAACCGTGTATGAACTTTCGCCCTCTGCCGGCGGCTGGACGGAAACCAAGCTCTACACCTTCACCGGCGGCGACGGCGCCAATCCGATTGGCGGCGTTGCTGTCGACGCGCAGGGCAATCTTTACGGCACGGCGGCGCGAGGTGGAACCGACGGTGTCGGAACGGCGTGGGAGCTCTCGCCCTCCAACGGCAGTTGGGCCTTCACACTCTTGCACTCGTTCGTAGGACGGACAAATCCGGGACCATTAGCTACCCCGACGCTCGATGCCGCCGGAAACATCTATGGGACGTCCGAGACCAACGGCGACAACTACGGTTTCGCATTCAAGCTGACGCCTTCAGGTGGCGGGTGGAACTTCACAGCGTACGATTTCGACGGAAGCAACGGCGAAGGTCCGGGCAGCAGCGTAGCCCTGGATGCAACCGGCAATCTTTATGGCACCGCTCCCATCGGAGGGACGACGGGTTGCGATTGCGGAGTCGTCTGGCAGATCACGCCGTGAAGCACTCGTCGGTGATCGGCAGCCCTCGGGCCACAGCCCCCACAATGTGGGAGGGATTCAACCCAGGTTTCAGCAAAGGAGAAATTCCATGGCTCGCTCGGTGCAATCACGGCTTACCTCAACCTGTCGTCTACTTCTGGCCGCCTTTTTGACGCTGGCGTTGTTCATACCAGCGGCCCCGGCGCAAACCTTGACCGTGCTGCATACCTTCACAGGCGGCGCAGACGGGTCAACTCCCGGCACCAACCTCGTCATGGACAGTCGGGGAAACATCTATGGCACGACGCAAAGTAATCCGCTTGGATTCGGTGAGGTGTTTGAGCTGGTCAAACACGGATCGTCCTGGGTGCTTTACACGCTTTATGTTTTCGCCGGCGGCGATGGCTCGAACCCATCGGTCCTGATGATGGGCTCGGATGGCAGCCTCTACGGCACGAACTCCGGCGGTGGACATGGAGAATACGGAACGGTGTACAAGCTCACTCCCCCGGCAACGGCGTGCAAGAGCGCGAGCTGTCGATGGTCGTACACCAAGCTCTATGACTTCACGGGCCAGTCTGACGGCGGCAATCCGTTTGGACAGCTGGTTGAACGGAACGGAAACCTGTACGGCACGACTTTGTACGGCGGCGAATATCCAAACGGATGTGAGACCGGCCATGGCTGCGGCACTGTCTACGAGCTGAGCCCTTCGCAAGGCGGCTGGACGGAGACCGTGCTCTACAGTTTCCGCACCTCTCCCGATGCTTGGTGGCCCTATGCAGGAGTGATTTTCGATCCTGCGGGAAACCTGTATGGCACGACCTATGCCGGCGGAACCCACAATGACGGCGCGGTATTTGAGCTGAGCCCCTCCGGTTCAGGCTGGACAGAGACAATTCTCCACAGTTTCGGCGCTTTCGGCGGAGACGGCAGGTTTCCTTTCAGCAGCCTGCTTCGCGACGGCGGGGGCAATCTCTACGGCGTAACCAATATGGGCGGCGCCTTCAACAGTGGCACCGTCTTCTCTCTCGCTCCGTCGAACGGCGAATGGACGGAGAACGTGCTTTACTCCTTCGACTACATCTACGGCGATGGAAATCCGACGTTCGGTGGCCTGATTATGGATGCCTCGGGGAATCTCTACGGCACCTCGCCAGGCCAGGGCGGCTTGCCCTCGACACAACAATACTTCGGCAATGTCTTCATGATGACGCCGTCCAACGGCGGCTGGAACTACATCAACCTGCACACCTTCGCCTGCGGCGCCGACGGCGGCGACCCGTTCAGCACGCCCATTATGGACAGCAACGGCAATCTCTACGGCACAGCCTCCATAGGGGGAGAGGGATGCTTCGAAAACGGCTATGGCACGGTGTGGGAGCTTACGCCTTAACTTCGGCACCTCGCACAGCAGATTTTGTTATACGAAGAACACTCATGACACGCGCAAAACAACAAGGAGCTTTCAGAATGTCTCGTCGAGTCGCAAGCGCAAGCCTGTTCATCCTGCTGGTCGCCGCCATCTCGGCGCAGGCGCAGACCTACACCGTTCTTCACGTCTTCACCGGTCACGGCGACGGTGGCGATCCGGAAACAGCTTTGACGCTGGATCGCGCCGGCAATCTCTACGGCACAACCCACTTTGGCGGAGCCGGCTACGGCACCGTTTTCAAGCTCTCGCAAAAGGGATCGGGCTGGATTCTGAACACCATCTACACCTTTCAGAACGGAGCTGATGGCGCTTACCCCGGCTCGAGGCTGGTCTTCGGCCCTGACGGAACTCTGTATGGCACCGCCAGCACTGGCGGAGGATCTGGACCCGGCTTGGTGTATAACCTTCGTCCGCAACCCAACGCCTGCACCACTGCACTCTGCCCGTGGCAGGAAACCGTGATCTACAACTTCACTGGCGGAAGCGACGGCGGCTATCCCGGCACAGGCGCTCTGACCTTCGACTCCGCCGGCAATATTTATGGCGCCGCAGCCAGCGGCGGATTGAGCTGCCATGAGGGCGGGTGCGGCGTGGTCTACAAGCTCACCCACTCTGGTGGAAGCTGGACCGAGAGCGTCTTGTACTCCTTCACCGGCGGCGATGATGGGCAGACCCCGAATGCCGGCGTCACCTTCAACATCGCCGGCAATCTCTACGGCACCACCCTCTACGGCGGTGCGAATCAGCAGGGCACAGTCTATGAGCTCACGCCTTCGCAATCCGGCTGGACGGAAACCACGCTGCACGCCTTCGGCGCTTCCGGCGATGGCTACACCGCTTTCGGCGGAGTGATCTTCGACACCCACGGCAACATGTACGGCGCGACCTATGGCGGCGGCACACTCGCAGGTACGGTTTACGAACTGAAACCTTCCGGTGGCGGGTGGAACTACAGCATCATCGACAATCTCGACTCATTGGCCGGTCCTGAGGACGACCTGGCTCTGGACCAAGTCGGCAATCTCTACGGCACGGTCGGCATCGACAGCGAGGGACTGGGCAATGTCTTCGAATTGAGTCCCTCTGGCGGCAGCTGGGCTTTTTCCTCGCTGCACGAATTTCTCGATGAAGACAACGGTGCCGAGCCGATCGGTGGTGTCGTCCTCGACGCTAACCGTAACATCTACGGCACGGCCAGCGTCGGCGGAGGCGGCAATGGCAATGGACAGGGTGTCGTCTTCGAAATAACGCCGTAAGACAGTGGGTAGTGGTCAGCGACCAGCGACCAGTGACAGGATGAGACGTATTGACGTGGTTAGATGATCCGGTGCCCCAGAGCCTGCCCTGAGCTTGCCGAAGGGTTCACGTCCTTCGTTTGGACGTTAACCTGGGCCGATCGGACGACCGGCGATTCGCAATCGCACCGCAAGGAGGATCAGTTATGGAGCATGCAAGAAGTTTTGCCGATCGGTGGGGCTGGCCGGCATATTGTTATCTCTATCGGTCCTGGCGTCCGCCTGCTTTGGCTAGGGCAGGGCAATCCCCGGTACAATCTTATTGATGGCCTCGGTGCCCACCGATAACCAGGTGCAGTTCACGTCGTCGGAGCTTCCCGGCTGGCAAGCCTTGCCGCCGGAGTACGCCATCCCCGACCGCGCTCCCTCGCTGGCTGACGCCCAGCGGTACTGCGCTCGTCTTGCGCATTCGCATTACGAGAACTTTTCAGTCGTCACTTGGTTTCTGCCGAAGCATCTCCATCAGCATTTCTATAATGTCTATGCCTATTGCCGAATCTCCGACGATCTTGGCGATGAAGTCGGCAATCCGCAGCAGTCGCTGGCCCTGCTCGATGCCTGGGAGTCGGAGCTGAACGCCACGTATCTCAGCCTGGTCGAGGCGCCGCCGGTCGACGTGCGCCGCGATGTCGAAAAGCTGCAGGCAGAATTTTCCGGGCGGAATCCGATCGCGCCGCGTCATCCAGTGTTCATTGCCCTGCGCGAAACCATTCGCCAGCTCGACATCCCGCGCGCGCCCTTCGCCAATCTGCTGACGGCCTTTCGTCAGGACCAGACCACCACGCGCTATCCCACATTCGACGACGTTCTCGGCTACTGCAAGAATTCGGCGAATCCCGTCGGTCATCTCGTCCTGTATCTCTGCGGCTATCGCGATGCCGAGCGCCAGCAGCTCTCCGACTACACCTGCACTGCGCTGCAGATCGCGAATTTCTGGCAGGATATCTCGCGCGATTACGACAAGGGCCGAATCTATCTTCCGCTGGAGAGCCTGGCGAAGTTCGGTGTGAGCGAAGACGACATTGCCCAGCGCCGTGCTACGCCGCAGTTTCGCGAGATGCTGAAGTTCGAGGTTCAGCGCGCCCGCGACTGGTTTGCCAAGGGGTTGCCGCTGGCCGGCAAAGTCGAAAAGCATCTCGCTATCGACATCGAACTCTTCAGCCGTGGGGGCATCGCTGTCCTCGATTCCATTGAACGCCAGAACTACGACGTACTGACGCATCGCCCCGCCATCTCCAAGCCGCAAAAGCTCTGGCTACTGGCGAGGGCGCTCGCGTCAAAAGTAGTTAAGAGAGAAAACGAATTCACCACGGAGACACGGAGGTCACTGAGGTGATTGTTTATATTCTTCCTTCGTGCTCCCCGTGCCTCCGTGGTGAAAAAGCATTTTCGCGCGAGGTGCTGTGAGCGAACACCCGCTGCAGTTGCGGGCGGCCTACAGTGTTTGTCGGCACATCGCCCGCTCCGCTGCCAAGAACTTCTATTACGGCTTTCTGCTGCTGCCGCACCGCAAGCGCAACGCGCTGTCGGCGGTCTACGCCTTCATGCGTCACGCCGACGATATCTCCGACGATCCCGCAATTCCTCCCGAACAGCGCCGCGAGAAGCTCGACGAATGGATGAATGCGCTGCGTCGCGTGGTTGACGGCGAGCGCACCGACGATCCCGTGCTCTTCGCTCTCGCCGACGCGCAGAAACGCTATGACATCTCGCTCGACCTGCTGGAGAAGCTGGTGCACGGGACGGAGATGGATGTTCCATCGCGTGCTGCGAAGGCCGCCGGTGACGATCCGCACCTGCAGTACGAGACCTTCAATCAGCTTTACGATTACTGCTATCACGTCGCATCCGTGGTCGGACTGGTCTGCATTCGCATCTTCGGCTATCGCGATCCGCGTGCCGAGAAGCTGGCTGAGGAGGTCGGTGTCGCCTTTCAGCTCACCAACATTCTGCGCGATGTAAACGAAGACGCCGCGTTGGGCCGCGTCTATCTGCCGCGCGAGGATTTTGCCCGCTTCAACATTGACGTTCACGCCCTGACCAACGGCTCGGCTCCGCAGTCGTTGCAGCCGTTAATGGAGTTTGAGGCAGCCCGCGCTCGCGCGTACTATTTCTCCTCGCAGGAGTTGGTGCCGCTGATTGACGACGACAGCCGCGGTGCGCTCTGGACCCTGGTCGAGATTTATCGCCGCCTGCTCGAGCGCATCGTCGAGCGCAACTACGACGTCTTCTCCGAACGAGTCCGCCTGAGCACGGCAGAAAAACTGAAAGTCTTGGCGACTGGCTACTGGAGATTTCGATGACTGCTTCAGGCGACAATTCGCAGGGTCGTACCGTCGCCGTCATCGGCGGGGGCCTCGCGGGATTGTCGGCAGCCAGCGCACTGGCTGACGCCGGGTATCACGTCGAGCTGTTCGAGCGCCGCCCTTATCTCGGCGGCCGTGCGTCGTCATACGAGCTGCCCGGCACCGGCGAGATCGTCGACAACTGCCAGCACGTGCTTCTCGGCTGCTGCACCAACCTCATCGATTTCTATCGCCTTCTCGGCGTCGAGCAGCAGATTCGCTGGTACGACGAGATCACCTTCATCCTTCCCGGCGGCAAGTCCTCGACCTTGAAACCCGGCGCGCTGCCCGCCCCGTTTCACGCTGCGCCGTCGTTCCTTGACTCAACCGTCCTCGATCTGAAGGACAAGATGGCGATCGCGCGCGCGATGCTGGCGCTCGTGCCCGGCCTGCCGAGCGATGACGGCGGAAACTTCGAGTCGTGGCTCAAGCGGCATGGCCAGCCGAAGTCGGCGATCGATCGCTTCTGGGCGCCCGTGCTGGTCAGTGCGTTGAATGAAGATTTGAACCGCATCTCTGTCCGCTACGCCGCTCTGGTCTTCCGCGATTCGTTTCTGAAGTCAGCCGAGGCTGGTCGCATGGGCGTTCCCGCCGTTCCGCTCTCGCAGCTCTATGGGACTGCGGCGGAATACATCGAAGCCCGAGGCGGCAAGGTTCATCTGCGCGCGCCGGTCGATTCGTTTCGCGCCGACGGCGATCAGGTTCGCCTCTGTGTCGGTGGAGAAGAGATCACTGCCGACTACGCCGTGCTTGCAACGCCGTTCAACGGCATCGAGAAACTGCTCCCCGACGCTCGCGAATTGCAGTCGTTACGCGAGCAGGCGCGCAGCTTCGAAAGCTCGCCCATTACCGGCATTCATCTCTGGTTCGATCGCGAGATCACACCGCTGGAACACGCCGTTCTGCTCGAACGCACCATCCAGTGGATGTTCCACAAGTCGAAGATCCTCGCCACGCGCCGTGATTCAGCGCAGCAGGGAAGTTATCTTGAGCTGGTAGTCAGCTCGTCCAAGACGCTCGTCGACAAGCCGCGCCAGGAGATCATCGACCTCGCCATTCGCGAGCTGGCTGAATTTTTCCCCATCGTTCGCGAAGCAAAGCTGACCAAAGCTACCGTCGTGAAAGAAATCCACGCGACCTTCTCGCCGTCGCCCGCCAGCGATGCATTTCGTCCACCGCACACAAGTCCCTGGTCTCGTCTGTTTCTTGCCGGCGACTGGACCGCGACCGGCTGGCCCGCGACGATGGAAGGCGCCGTCCGCAGCGGCTATGGAGCGGCCGAAGCCCTCAGCGGAAACAGGTTTCGCGTTCCCGATCTGCCGGCAAGGGGATTGATGCGGTTGTTTGGTTGACTGCGGTTTGTGGAATATTCCGGTTGGCCCCATCACCACGCGTTCCGCTACACACGCGTCCCGCTACACACGCGTCCCGCTTTGCGGGACATCTCAGCCCAGCCCAGGACGAAGTCCTGGGTAGGCATGCCCAATTGAAAGGTCGAGTCCCGGCAGGGACCGCACGCGGTGTGGTGTCGCACATCACGGATGAGGAAATATTCTTCAAATTACCGTATTTTCATGTCGCACACCCACGCCTCCGTGCTCGTACATTGCGTCTTCAGCACGAAAGAACGCCTGAACATGATCCCTGATCCCGAGGCGCTCTGGCGGTATCTGGCGGTGGTGGCCAAAGACAATCATGTTACCTTGCTGGCGGCTGGGGGCACGGCGAATCACGCTCATCTATTACTACGCGTGCCTCCGATCGTGCCGCTGGCAAGAATCATGAAGGAACTGAAGGGCAGCAGTTCGCGCTGGCTACACGAGAACGGGTATCGATTCGTATGGCAAGAGGGATACGGCGCGTTCAGCATCAATCAGTCACAGCGGCAGACGGTGATTGATTACATCGCGAATCAGCCCGAGCATCACAAGAAGTGGAGCTTCGAGCAAGAGTTCATGACACTGCTGCGCAAGTGCGGTCTGGAGTACGACCAGCGATTTGTGTTTGGCTAGAGCCCCTGCCGGATTTACTTCGCAGCTCACCCGGGACCTTGCCGTGGAAGTTCGCAGAGTCCATTGCATCGGCGGGGAACCCGTCCCGCACGGCGGACGATTCAGTCCAGCCCAGGACGAAGTCCTGGGTCGGCTAGTTTGTAAAAGGGCTTCTAGTCCCGGCAGGGACGGCATATGCCTGATTTTGGGTGGCAGCTTGCCTGCCAGAGGGGTCCCTTCCGGGACAGGAGAGATATTTTTTGGCAGCGTACCCAGGACTTCGTCCTGGGCTGATCTGAGATGTCCCGCCGGGCGGGACGGGTGTTACTACAATCGAGTGCAGTGTAACCTACGCCGTCGCCCCCGCCAGCGTCGCCTTTTCCTCGCCGAAGCGCACCGACACCAGCTTCGAAACTCCCGGCTCCTGCATGGTCACGCCGTAGAGCACCGGCGCCATGTTCATCGTCTTCTTGCTGTGGGTGATGATGATGAACTGCGTCTGCCCGCTCATGTCGCGCACCAGCTCGGTGAAGCGTCCGACGTTGGCTTCGTCCAGCGGCGCATCCACCTCGTCGAGGATGCAGAACGGGCTGGGCTGATACTGGAAGATGCCGACCAGCAGCGCCAGCGCGGTCAACGCCTTTTCGCCGCCGGAGAGTAGCAGCACATTCTGCAGTTTCTTGCCGGGAGGCGACGCGACCACATCAATGCCGCTCTCCATCGAGTTTTCCAGGTCGGTCAGCCGCATGAAGCCCTGGCCGCCGCCGAAGAGCTTGCTGAAGGTCTTGCCGAAGTTTTCGTTGATGATGTTGAAGGCTTCTTCGAACTTCTGCCGCGAGATGACGTCGATCTCTTTGATCGTGTTCTGCGTGTTCTCGATCGACTGCAGCAGGTCCTGCCGCTGTGTCTCCAGGAACTGATGCCGCTCGGCCGTCTCCTTGTACTCCTCCAGCGCCATCATGTTCACCGGGCCCATGTTCTCCAACCGCGTGCGCATCTCGCGATAAGCGTTGTCTTCGCTGATCAGCTCTTCGCCCGCGACGCGGGGCAGGGAAGTGTCGGCCATCAATTCGTCGCGCTGCTGACTGAGCTCCTGAATGCACGTCTCCGCCATATGCTGCATGTCGGATTGCACGCGCGCTTGCGCAGCCGACAATTCACCGCGGCGATCGCGCGCCGCATCCAGCGCCTCGCGCGCCGACTTCAACGCTTCTTCCAACTCGACGATGCGCAGACGCACCGCCTGCAATTCTTCCTGCAACTCACGGTCGCGCTGCTGCGCGCCTTCGCGCTCAGCCGTCCACGCAATAACCTGCTCCGCGAGATGAACGTTCTCGGCCTCGCGCTGCTGCTTCTCAGCGATTGCCGCCTCAAGCTGCGCCCCCAACTTCGCCAGATGCGCCGAAACCTCCGACAACATCGCCTCGATGCGCTGCACGGTCAGCATGGCTCCGCGGCGGCGTTCTTCCAGCATTGCGACATTGGCGCGAACGTCAGCGGCGATCTGCGCCGCATCATCGCGGTGCTGTCGCAGAACCCCCAGATTGCTCTGCGCTTCCTGCATCTCGGCTTCCAGCCCGCGCTGCTTCTCCTCGTGCTGGAACAGCTCGACCAGCTGGGAGGTAATGAAATTCTCCCGCTCGCTGTGCTCTTCATCGATTCGCTGCAGCTCGCGCTCGTACGTCGAGAGCCGCTCGCGCACGCGTATCATCTCGCCTTCCAGTTGACGCAGCGTGTGCTCCGAGGTCATGGCCTCGCGTTCCGATTCGCGCTTCTCGTCTTCTAACCGTTCGACCAACTCCGTCAGGTCCGCGATTTCGCGTGCGACCGCAGCGATGAAGGTTTCCTTCTCGCCGATGGCGCGCTCCAGTTCGCCCATCTGCAGCAGCACATCGCGCAGTTCGCGCTTCATCGAGAGCGGTCCCTGGCTGCGCTGTTTGCCGCCGGTGACGGTTACGTTGTGGAAGCATTCGCCCGATCGCGAGAGGAAGAACGCATCGGGATTTTCCAGCGCGAGCGAGCGTCCGACTTCGGGATCGGGCACGATGTACCCGTTGCCCAGCTTCGGCAGAATCACCTCCAGCGACTTGCCGAAGCCGTCGAGTACGCGAATGCAGTTCTTGAGGGGAACAACCGTGTCGGCGTGCGAGACGTGATGCGTCGACTCGTTGAAGTCAAAGGAAAACTTCGCCTGCGAATCTTCAGGGTGAACCAGGAATGTCGCCCGGCCATCAACATCGGTCCGCAACAGGCGCAGACCTTCATCGGCAGCGTCCCACGACTTCACCACGATGTAGTTCAGTTCATCACGCAGGAAGTCGTCGACCACATGCTCATAACGATCTTCAACCTCGAGAAAGTCTGCGAGCACGCCCGCCGGCGCACGCCCGCCTTGCAGCGCTCCGGAAGTGAAGAGCTTGCGCACGGATTCAGTAGCGTAGCCGTGCTCGGTAATAGCGCCATCGAGCGACGCACGCTTGCCCATCAGCGACGCGTATTCGCCACGCATGGAATCGAGCTGGCGCTTGGCTTCCGTCTCAGCTGTGCGTTTAGCCTCCAGCTTTGAACGTGTGTCGACGATCTGCGCCGAGATCATGATCACTCGTTGCGAAACGGTGTCAAATTCCAAACCGAGTTGTCCGCGCTGCCCGCCAAAACTCTCCAGCTGCTGATTGGCAGTATTTCGTTCGCTGTCCAGTCGCTGCGACTCGCGATTGAGTGCCGCCATGCGTTCTTCTGCCTGCGTGATGCGATTGCGAACCGCGGAAGCTTCAGACACCGCCTGCAGAATTGCATCGCGCCGCTCTTCCTGTTTGCGCTCGACCTCGATCAGCAATGCGGAAGCCGATGAAGCTTCCTGCTGTCGTTGCTGCAGCTCCTGCTGCGCGTTCGCGACATCGCCATTTGCAGACTCCAGCGTCGCGCGATCGGTTTCCAGCTCTTGCTGCAGCCGCGCAGAATGCTCTTCGGTGTTGGCGATCTCAGCCTGCGCACCGGCGGAGCGAGCATCGAGTTCCGCACAGCGCTCTTCATTTGTGCGGCGTCGCGCTGCGGCTCGATCCAGATCGAGTGCCAGGGAGTTCAGCTTCTCGCGATTCTCCTGCGACTCGCGCTCAATAGCGTAGCCACGCTGTGTGCGCTCGCCGTGCTCGCTCTCCATCTGCTGCACGGCTTCACTCTGCGCGTGAATCTCGTTTGCAACTTCGGTGAGATGCTGCTCCAGCGTGGCAGCTTCCACATCAAGCTGGGCAAACTTGCTCGCCAATACGACGCGCAGCTTGGCGCGCATCTCGTCGCGCAGCTTTGCGTAACGTTCGGCCTTCGACGCCTGCCGCTTCAGCGAATTCATCTGCCGCGTCACTTCGTCGAAGATGTCGTTGATGCGGTTCAGATTGAGCTTGGCGTCTTCCAGGCGCGCCTCTGCGAGCCGCTTGCGCGCTTTGTACTTGGTGATGCCGGCAGCTTCTTCAATGATGGCGCGACGATCGGTCGGCTTGCTGCTCAGGATCTGCCCGATGCGCCCCTGCTCGATGATGGCGTACGACTCGGGGCCAAGGCCGGTGCCCATGAAGATGTCTTGAATGTCGCGCAGGCGGCAGAGCTTGCCGTTCAGCAGGTACTCGCTTTCGCCGGAGCGGAAGAGGCGCCGCGTGATCTGGATTTCGCCGGCCTTGAATGTCCGCTTGAACTTGCGGCGGCGAATCTTGAGAACGACTTGGGGTGTTGCAGACCCGTCCTCCCGCTGAAGCGGGAAGGATGGGGCACCCACACTGGCAGTCTCGATTGGCCCTTCGGGGCTAACAGCAGATCCCTCGCTTCGCTCGTGATGACAATCTGGTGATTCAGGCGGCGTTAGCTGAGCGTCTGCGGACATCGGCGTCGCGCTGTCTTCGTCCGTTTGGCCCGGCCGCACTTCTTCGGAATAGCTCTCGACATCGGCGGCGCGAGTGGCACGCTGGGCAGCCTCGTCCCAATCGTCCTCCGCCATCTCGTCCTGAATGTCGATCTCCGGCTCGGCGACATCGCCATAGACTTGCGGGTCGACGAGCGTGAGCGACACCTCGGCCATGCCGGTGGGCTTGCGCTCGCGCGTGCCGGCGAAGATGACGTCCTGCATGTTGACGCCACGCAGCAGGCGGGCCGACTGCTCGCCCAGCACCCAGGAGATGGCGTCGGAGATGTTCGACTTGCCGCAGCCGTTGGGGCCGACGATGGCGGTGATGCCCTCGCCCTGGAAGCGGAGGTCGGTGCGGTCGCAGAACGACTTGAAGCCGAGGATTTGGAGCTTCTTTAACTTGAGCAAAACGCACTCCTTACGCGGTCAAGCTGAGCCAAAACGTCAGCGGTTCGGGCGGCCGGAAAATTCTAAGAACGGCAGGCCGAACCGGAGAATCCCCCGAAATTAACCCCAACTGTACTTCTCTGGGCAATGGCGGTCAAGATACAAACCGCAATATGTTGGGGCTATTCTGTGGAAAACCCAGTATGTTGCACCGTCATGTTGGCAGATCGACCGATTGCTGTGAGGAACCACCTTCGCGAGGCGGGAGAATGCACCAGAGTAGTGCAATTCTAGACCTCCGACCCGCCCCCCTGCAACCCCGAATCCCCGGGGAGTACCCGCCCGATTACCCCACCTTGGCCGCATTCAGCCAGGTGGGCATCGTGCGCACCAGCGTGGCATTGATCAGGATCGAAATCAGCGACGCCGCCAGCGTCGCATGGTAGAGTTCATCGCCCACCAGCGCGTTGGCGTGCGCCACCTGCACCAGGATGAATGAAAATTCTCCGATCTGCGTCAGCCCCGTCCCAACCAGCGCCGCTGTCCGCAACCGGTAGCGAAACAGCCTCACCACGCCAGTCCATACCACGAATTTGCCGATGATCACCAGCAGCAGCAGCGTCAGGAGCAGCCCTGGCCGGAGAAACACGGCTCGCGGATTCATCAGCGTTCCCACCGTCACGAAGAACAGCGCCACGAATGCGTCGCGCAGTGGCAGCATCTGATCGAGCGCCCGATGCGCATAATCGGACGCGCTCACGATCAGCCCGGCGGCAAACGCGCCCAACGCCAGCGACAACCCAACCGCTTCGGTTAGCGCCGCCGTGCCCAGGCAGATCGCCAGGATCACCAGCAGGAACAGCTCCTTGTTCTCCGCGCGCGCGACCCGCGCCAGCCATCGTGGCACCAGATACACGGCGAGAAATCCAATCGGCGCCAGGATCAGCGCGGCCTTGCCCAGCGCGAGCGCCACGCCCAGCAGATGATGCGGCGACAAGCTGGCCAGCACCGGCATCAGGATGGTCAGCACCACGACAACCAGGTCCTCCACCAGCGTGATGCCGATCATCACCTTGCCATGCGGCGATTGCAGCTCGCCGCTGTCCATCAGCAGCCGCGACAGCACCATGGTACTGGCGACCGAGATGATCATCCCGACCACCATGCCGCACCTCGCGCCCCAGCCCAGCAGCGCGCCCACTCCCGCACCAAGCGCCGCGAGCAGTACCACACCCAGCGGCCCGCCGATCAGCGCCACCCACTTCACCTCGGCCAGTTCGTCCAGCGAGAACTCCAGGCCGATAGAGAACATCAGCAACACCACGCCGACCTCGGCGACCACCTGAAACGTATGCGCCGCGCGAACCGCCGGTCCGGGCGTAAAGGGGCTGATCGCGATTCCCGCCAGTACGTAGCCAAGAATCAGCGGTTGCCGCAGCCGCCATGCCACCGCTCCGCCGAGAATGGCGGCGATGAAGATGTAGGACAGTTCTTTGAAGATCGCAGTGTGCTCAGCCATGAGAAACAGTCGTCAGTTGTCAGCCGGATGCTGCCCGGCAAACCCTCGGTCTCGGTATGGTAGATGACGGGGACCACTGAGCGCGAACGTCGCACGGTGGCTTTGTGAGGCAGCCTGTGACAATGCGGCTACTCACGGCTGAGGGGCGGCTACGCCTGATTGCAACACCGTGCTCAAATTCTGCAGCGCCGCCTGACGCGCCCCCAGCTCACGCATCTCTTCTTCGCTGAAGCGTTCGGCGCAGCCGGCAACCGTTCGCCAGCCCTGTTCGGCAAGGATGCGGCGATATTCCGGATCCTCGGTCGTGACCGCGATGTCGTTCAACGCGCGCAGTAGCCGCAAACTCACGGCGATGTCGCTTCTGGAATAAATGCGGATCTGCTCGAAGGCAGCCTCCAGCAGGCGATCGAAGTGCATCGAGCTTATGCTGGCGCGAACGATGCCGGGAGGATCGTAGAGCAGATCGTCCGGCGCCTGGCGCGAGGCGAAACGAATCAGGATGCGGCTTAGCTGGTCGACGCAGTTGATGGCCGTGGTGGGATCGTTGACCGCCGGCGAGATGGCGCGCAACGCAACATCGACAATCTGCAATACACCGAACTCGATGTCCTGCTGCAGCGTCCGCGTTGGGCCCAGGTCGAACGCGGCGAGCAACTCCTCCGTTGCCGTCTCTGACAGCCGGTTCGCCTTGGAGACCATCATCAGCGGCACTCCTGCCGGAACGAAGTGGCCGACGCGCCGCAACACCCGCACGGTTACGTGAGAATGCTTGGCCACTGCCACCAGCCGGTTCTTGTCGACGAAGCGGATATAGCCGGAGGTTAGGCTCAGGATCGGCGCTTCTGTCGGATTCGGCCGCAGCGGCTCTACTCGATCGGGACGCTCCGGATGATGCGGCCACGGCATTACCTCGTCGATCATCGCGTCGGTCTCCGCTGCGATCCGGTCCACGATGTTATTGACGCTGATCGCCTGCGAGATGTGGTGGATAAAGAACAGCAATAACCCGACGCAGCAGAGCGCCAGTACCATGGCGCCCAGCACCGTCCCTACCGGCGCGAAGGGATGCGGAAAGCTTCGCGCCGTGGGCAGCGCCGCCATGCAATACGAGAACGTGCCCAGAAAGATTCCCAGCGTCCATTGCGTGACGCGATCGCGCGAGAAGCTGACAATGATGCGCGGAGAAAACTGCATCGACGCCAGCGTCAGCGTCATGAGCAGGATGGCGAAGACGATCGATACCACCGTCATGGTCGAGGTGGCTATGTCGCTGAGGATCGCTTGGGCAATTTGCGGGTCGGCGTGGGAAGGGAAGAGGACCTTCGGCACCCACGAGCTGACCGCCGGAAATTCTTCCTCCAGCCAAGAGAACAACGCCCCTGCTGCGCCTAGCACCACCACAATCGCGAGCGGGCGAACCAGGAAGCCGCCACGCAGGTTGTACATGGCTTGGCGAAGCAATAATGGCAGGCGTCTGGTCACAGGGGTTTCAGTTCAGTGTAGTAGGTGAGAACGGGCGCGACAAAGAAATCGCACCGCTAGAGGATGTTCGCTTTGAATGAGGAGATTTTCGTCAGTCTTCCAAGTCCTGCCGAAACACCGGTTGTGCCGGATCGACGCTGCCGTCGATGACTCCCATCAGCAGCACGTTATAGGCTTCGTTCGCATCTTCTAACGTTGTGTAACCGCGCTCGCGCTGCAATCCGCCGCCCGGTGCGTAGACGAGAGTGAAATAGCGCCCCGAGGAATACTGGAGTTCAAGCAGCTTGCTGGGCATCTCGGGATCGCCCTGCTGCCCAAGGACGTCCATGAGCGCCACCGTCCACTGCCGGCCCTTGGGATCGGTGACGACCTCGCGCTCCAGATACTGCCACTCGTCCATGCTCCACATCGACATCGTTACTCCAGCAGCTGGGCAAGCGCGGCCGCAACCTGCCCGCCGGTAAACGGTTTCTGGACGAGTAGGACCTTGCGCGCCTTTCGCGAGCGCAGGCTTGGCTCCGCCTTCTCCGGTGTGTCGCTGATGATGACGACCGGGAAATCGCTATGTCCGGCGTCGTCGCGCACGCTGTCAAAGAGCGACTCGCTCATGTCCCAGGTAGTCAGGTTAAGCACCGCCGCGTCGGCGCGCTGCTCACGCATCACTTCATTGAGCGTTGTGGTATAGCCGTCGACAAAAACTTCATAGCCGCGATCGCGTAACGCGAACGCGAGCAGTTCTGCCGTCTCCGGCGTGTCGTCAATGAGCAGGATGCGTGGCAAGCGGTGTCAGAGAAAATTCAAAGTTCGATTTGTGGGGGTGGAGCGCCGCTTCAGCGGTGCAGAAAAGCAACCATAACTCCTCGGCTTTAGCCGCTGAGGTAAACCTCCCTATGAAGTACCGCAGTGGCTAAAGCCAGTCCTTTAATCGCAGGTGTCAGTGCACGCCTGAAGGCGTGCTCCACCCATACCCTCCGACGCGCACGGCACCTAATTCTTGCTAGGTGCCATTCGCGGCTTCTTGCCTTCAGCGGGCTCCAGATCCATCACCCAGATGCGCCCGCCGGCAGTGTAATAGGCGCGATGATCGTTCTCCACCATCGCACCCCAGGCTTCCAGCGTGCGCATGGCGAAGGTGACTCCCTCGAAGTTTTTGCGCGCGTGGTTCAGCACTTCGTTGGTGTGCCAGTTGTCGGTCAGGATCGCATCGCCCGCATGCACGCGCACCACTGTGAAGTAGCGGTCGTAAGCCGCCTCGGGGCGTACATCGCGTGTGGCCCCACGCTTCTTGCCTTCCGCAACGATGTAGCTTTCCTGGCCTTCTGGTTCGACTTCCGGTTCTTTTCCCGGTTCGGTTGCTTCTTTGTTCATACGGTCTCCGCCACTACCGCGGCCTCTTGTGCGGCCGCCATGTCCACCACGTTCTTGGCATCCGCTGCCTTGATCAATGCCTCGGGCAGCGCGATACCCAGCATGCGCCACTGCTGATTGGCGAACTGCTGCAGCGTTGCAATGTGCTCGGCATGCAAGTGACCGAAGCGCCCTTGCAGCTTCAGGTATTCCGACACCGGCCGCATGCTCTGCGGACGGAAGCTGTAATCGAATTCGCGCTTCTCCGGACTCCACTCCCAGATCGGATACAGTCCGCACTCCACGACGAGCCTGCCGAGATCGATCGACCGCGGCGTCTCGTACACAAAGCCCTTCTGGCACGGCGTGTAGACCATCAGGAACGCCGCGCCCTTATGATTGAGGCCCTTGCGCACCTTGTTCATCAGGTCGATGGGATAGCCCACGCTGGCCGTCGCCACGTAGCAGTGCGGATGTCCGGCCGCCATCATGCGCGCCAGGTCCTTCGGGAAGAGCTTCTTCGCCTCTGGAATTTTTGGGCCTGGAGGCGAGAAGGTCGTCATGCCGCCGTACGGCGTGCGCGATGATGCCTGGATGCCGGTGTTCGCATACTGCTCATTGTCATAGCAGATGATCAGGCAATCGTGATCGCGATAGAGCGCGCCAGACACCGAGCCGATGCCGATGTCAGAGGCGCTGCCATCGCCTGCTTCGCAGATGATGTTGGGGAATTTTCCCTGCCACTTGCCCTTGCGAATCATGGCTTCGTACGCTGCCGCTACGCCCGCGGTGAAGCTACCCGCGCTGCCGATCTGCGTGTGCGCCCACGGCACGTTGTAGGGCGTGCACAGATACGAGCTGTTCGCTACGTACATGCATCCCGTCGGTCCGATCAGGATGGTGTTGTCACCCGCGGCCTTGCTCGTCATGCGGTACTGAATCGACGGGCCGCAGCCGGCGCACGTGCGATGACCGGGAACAAACGGCTCGCTCGACGGTAATTCAGGGTTGTAGAAACGCGCGCCCTGATTCGGACTGTCCAGAATCGGCAGCAGCTGCCGTTGCACTTCAATGGTTGCCATCAATGTTCCTCCCGACGATTACCGTCGTGTTGCTCCCCTAAACTTGTCATCCCGACCGAGGACTTTAGTCCGACCGAGGGATCTGCGGTTTGCTGGGTGCCCCGTTCTAGCCCTATTTTGGCTAGAGCGGGGGGCTCGCCCGTCGCGTCGCGTGTCATTCCTCGAATCCCACCCAATGCGTGCGCTTCTCAATCTTGCCGCGCTTCATCGCTTCGCTCATCTTCTTGGTCATCCAATAAAACTCTTTCAGCACGATGGCTTCGCCGCCCAGGCCGGCCATGAACGACATCACCAGCGGCCGCTTGGCGCTCTCATAGAGCGCTGCGCACACTTCGGCGTAGAGCGAGCCACCACTGCTGACGCTGCCCAGACCCATGTTGGTCTCGATCACGCCAACCACTTTGAACTTGCTTAGCACTTCGTTCAGGCGATCGGTGGGGTAGGGCCGGATCGTCCGCAGCCGGACCATGCCAACCTTCAGGCCATCGTTGCGCATGTGCTGGATGGCATAACGCGCCGTGATCGCGTGGCCGCCCTGCAAATAGAAGACTACCTCGGCGTCATCGGTCATGTACTCCTCGACCCAGGGATCGTAGCGGCGGCCGAAGATGCGCGCGAACTCCTCATGCACTTCTTCGATCACCGCCATTGACTCTTCCATCGCGCGCGCGCGCTCCAACTGCAGCGGCGGACCCTGCTCCGGCATGATCTGTGGGCCGTGCGATACCGGATGCCGCGGGTCCAGCGGATAGGGATGCTTGTACTGAGGCAGGAATTCCTTCACCTGTCCCGAATCCGGCAGCTCGACATCGCTGGTGATGTGCGAGACGAAGAATCCGTCCTGGCACACCATCTGCGGCAGCAACACCCGCCGATCTTCGCCGATGCGATACGCCATCAAGTGATTGTCGAATGCCTCTTGCGCATCGCACGACCAGCCCATCAGCCAGCCCATGTCGCGCGTCGACAACGCGTCCGTATGCTCGGAGCCGAAGTCGCCAGGCGGATCGAGGGTGCGGTCGGCAATCATCATCTGTACCGGCATGCGGCTGCCGGAGATGGGCGAATACAGCTCATACGCATACTGCACGCCGACGCCGGAGCTTCCGGTGAAGACGCGCGCGCCGCTCGACGAGGCACCGTGAGCAATGCTGAGCTGCGAGTGCTCGCTGTCGGCGACGATGTACTCGGCATCGAGTTCGCCGTTCGCCACCATCTGCGCCAGCGCCATCATGGTCGCCGTGTAAGGCCGGATTGGGTAAGCCGTAATCACATCGACATCCGCATACTTCGCAGCCTGCGCCGATGCGACGCAGCCGTTGATGCGGACTGTCTTCTTGCTTAATGCTGGTGCTGTTGCCATGATTGCTCCATTACGAGGAGACCGCAGTCTCTTCAGATTCGGGTCTCAGGTTCACCACGGAAACACGGAATGAAATCCTCGATTCTTATTTCTTTTCCGTGCCCACCGTGCCTCCGTGGTGAAACCTCACTCACACTAGCTAGATATTCTTCGCCGGCTGCTCGGCCAGCTGGCGCAACTGTTCGGCCTGCCGTCCGTGCAGTCCGGGTGAGATTGCGAACGCCGTATCCATTCGCACCACGCCGGTGTCGAAGTCGAGCTCCGGAACGCCTTCCAGGCATCCCGTCGGGCACTCTTCGATGCACACGCGACAGCCTTTGCAGTAGTCGATCAAGATCTTGTACATACCATTCGAGCGCTCCGGCCGCGCAATGCAAGGCTCGGGACAAACCAGATAACAGTTGTCACAAGCATTACACGTGCCGCAGCTGAAGCAGCGCGCCGCTTCTTCGACTGCCTGCTCTTCGCTGTATCCCAGAATCACTTCCTGCGACGTCTTCTTCCGGCTATTCGGCGGCAACAGCGTCTGCTGCACGCGCGGGAAGTGCGGGAAGTACGTCATGTTCATGCGATTCAGGTCGAAGATGACGTCGACCGGAATCGTGCGCGGCTCTAGCTCTTCGCCGCGCAGGACTTTGTCCAGATTGAACGCGACGCGCTTACCGTCGCCGACAGCGTTGACCACCATCAACTGCTGTCCGGTTCCGATCTGAACCACGTCACCGGCCGCAAAGAAGTTGGTGTCGCCAAGACGTCCGAAGCGGTCCGCCTTGATCGTGCCACGTTCGTTCTTGAACTCGTCCGGCAGCCACTTAACTGAGGCATGCTGCCCGACCGCGATGATGACGTTGTCGACGCTGAACTTGTCCGCCGGCGAATCGCGATCAATCTCGATGGGGGAGGCATTGATCGCGCCGGAAAACCGCGCCGGATGCAGCTGCAGCGCTTCGACCCTGCCGTTGCCGAGCACCGCTGTCATCGCGCGGCTGTGCAGAAGTTCCACGCCTTCTTCCAGCATGTCGTGGAGATCTTCGGCCACGCATGGCATCTCCTCCTTCTGCGACTCGACCGTAATCATCGTGACTTCAACTGCGCCCTGACGCAGCGCTTCGCGGGCGCAATCGATCGCCGTGTTTCCGCCGCCGATGACCGCCACACGCGGCCCAAGCTTCACCTTCGACGTGCCCATGCCAATATCGCGCAGGAAAGGCAGGCCGTAGATCACGCCTTGCTTGTCCTCGCCCTCAGCGCGAACGCTGTTCGAATCGATCAGGCCAACCGCCAGCACGCAGGCATCGTAGTTCTTCTTCAGCTCGTCCCACCTGATGTCCTTGCCAACTTCGACGTTGCACTTGATCTCGACGCCCATCTGCACCAGACGCTCGATCTCGCGATCCAGAATTTCCGGCGGAAGCACCCACACCGGAATGCCGCCGCGATTCAATCCACCGGGCTTCGGCGACTTCTCCAGGATCGTCACTTTGTACCCAAGGCGCGCCAGTTGATACGCCGCGCTGTGTCCCGCCGGACCTGATCCGACGATCGCAACCTTCTTGCCGTTCGGTTTGCCCGCCTTCACGACGTCGTTGGTCAGCGCCTGTCCCAGATCGCCGAGGAAGCGCTCGACCGCGCGAATCGAAATTGCCTCGTCATACTTGCCGCGATTGCAGGCCTGCTCGCACGGGTGATAGCACACACGCCCAGTCACGGAAGGGAAGGGCATGTCTTCCTTGATCAGCGCATAGGCATCGAGGTACTTGCCGCGCTTCACCAGGTCGAGGTAGCCCTGAATCTTCTCGTTCGTCCCGCAAGCGTTGTTGCACGGTGGAAGCTTGTCGCGGTAAACGGGCCGAATCGAGCGCCAGTTGCCGGTAGGGAACAGGTCTTGCCCTTTTTCCTGTGTCGGTGCGGGAGTAATGCCGGCGAACGTGATCTTGAGCCGGTCGGGAATGTGAGTGCCTTTGGTCGACATGCGTCTAAGCTCCTACCTGAACTGCCGCATTCAGCGGCATGATGTGCAATTCGTTCATTGCCATCTCGAATGCTTTCTTGTTGGCGATCATGGGCTCGATGGTCTCGCGCTTCACGATGCCGGTCGTCTTCACGACGGCCGCAATCAGCGGCGCCGCGATGTCGGGCGCTACCAGCTTGCTACGCTCAGCTGCGCCTTCCGTCGACAGACGGTCCAGGCCCAACTCGCCCAGCCGGTAATAGAGCCATTTGTGATCCGCGAGTTTGGCGGCATCGACGCAGACCAGCTGCGCCAGCCGCTCCGGACCAGGAACGAAACGAAGAATGTAATCCGGCGTGTAGTGCGTATTGATGATCAGCGTTCCACCCGGAGGCATGCCGCGCATGTAATCCCAACCCTTCACCATCGTTCCTTCAACCAGCACGACGATGTTGGGATTCTCGTTTTCGTAGGTGAGCGCGTTCTCGATCACGCCGTCGCTGACGCGGCAATACTTGCGCGTGGGCGCGTTGGTGCGATCGGGATTGTCCACGTAGTTCTCCATCGCCTGCGACTGCTTGCCCTCTTTGCGGGCAGCAGCGGCGACGGAGTTGACGATGTCGCGGCCTTCTTTGTCCATGATGATGCCGCGCGTCCAAACCGTGAGTTCTGTGTAGCTCATGATCGACCCTCGTAATTTCCTCCGAAATGCGAGGAAGCGTGAATCTCGGTAACGTTGCGTCGTGCTGGAGCTTTGTCGAACTGCGAGGAACTGCCATTATCGACGTCGAGTGCCTTCAGGAAATCGCCGCGCGAAACCACAAACAGCTTGGTTTCATCGCTGTCCTTGAAGTCAGCGATTGCCTGTAGCGTCGCCTTCTTGCACCAGCTCTCGAGATCGGCGCCGGTGAATCCTTCGGTTCTTACGGCGAATTCGTCAAAGTCGACGTCGGACGCCAGCGGGACCTGGCGGCAGCACAGCCGCAGAATGGCCGCGCGCTCGGCAACGTCAGGATTGGCGAAGGAAACGACGTAGTCGAAGCGTCCGCTGCGCAGCAGTGCAGGCTCGATTCGATCGGGACGATTGCTCGCCGCCACCAGAATCACGCCTTTCACATCGCGCAGGTTGTCGATTTCGCGCAGCAGTTGGCTCAGGATTCGCTGATAGACATCGCTGCCGAACTGATCGCCGCCAAACCTGGGCGCGATGGCATCAATGGTGTCGAAGAACAGAATGCAGGGCGCGGCTCGCCTCGCCTTCTTGAAGACCTCGCGCAATGCTCGCTCCGATTCGCCCAGCCACTTCGAGTACAGCTGCGGCCCATCGATGGCGATCAGCGGGAGGTCTTTTTCGCCGGAGAGGGCTCGCGCCAGCGCGGTCTTCCCAGTACCCGATGGCCCGGAGAGGAGAATACCGCGCGGCGGAGTGAGCCCAACCTTTTCGTACAACTCGTCGTGAACGTGAGAATGCTCGATGACTGCGTCGAGCAGTCGCTTTGCGCGCTCGAGCCCTCCTAGTGAAGCAAACGTCGTCGTGCTCTTCTCGATGAAGAACTCGCGCGTGGCACTCGGCTCTACTTCTTTCAAGCCGGTGAGGAAATCGTCGCGCGTAACGTGCAGGGAAGTGGCGTCCAGCGACGAGGCCCCATCAGCATCGACAGGCGCAGTAGCCAGGAAGCGGCGCAGGGCAATCATGCCGACTTCCTGGCACAACGCTTCCAGATCAGCGCCAACAAAGCCATGCGAATGGTCGGCAATCTCGGGCAGATCAACATCTGGCGCAAGCGGCATGGCGCGGGTGTGAATGCGGAGAATCTTTAGCCGCGCTTCGGTGTTGGGAACGCCGATCTCAATCTCGCGATCGAAGCGGCCGGGACGGCGCAGCGCGGGATCCAACACCTCAGGAATATTCGTTGCGCCGATGACGATGACCTGACCGCGTGCAACGAAGCCATCCAGCAGGCTCAGAAGCTGTGCCACAACACGCTTCTCGACTTCGCCGATCACTTCGGTTCGCTTGGGAGCGACCGCGTCGATCTCATCGATGAAGAGGATCGCGGGCGCATGACGCGCAGCTTCCTCGAAGACCTCGCGGAGCTTGGCTTCACTCTCGCCATAAAACTTCCGCATGATCTCGGGACCGTTGAGATGAATGAAGTGCGCGCGACTTTCCGCGGCCACAGCGCGCGCCAGTAGAGTTTTGCCCGTGCCGGGCGGGCCGTAGAGCAGCACGCCTTTCGGCGCGAGAACTCCCAGACGCTCGAACAGCCGTGAGTGCCGCAGTGGCAGCTCCACGATCTCGCGCACGCGCGTGACGGCGCGCTCCAGGCCGCCGATGTCTTCATAGGACACGGACGGAGCGCGTCCCGGCGCCGCTTCGCCTTCGACGATTCGAATATCGGTGCGTTTTCCGATCACCACTGGCCCGGAAGGAATCGTGCGTACGACCTGGAAGTTGACTGCTTTGGCAAAGGTCGGCACGCGGACCGCAGATCCGACGGTTACGGGAACGCCGACCAAATCTTCCAGTATGCGATCGGGAGCGACTGTCGCTGGCGCAGCTCCCACCCACAACGGCGTAAAGCGAACCGCAACCGCCTGCTCATGCGCAGTGCGCGCGACTTTTACCTGCTCCTGCAATCCGGCGCCGCAATTACTGCGCGTGGTGCCGTCGATCTGGATCATCCCCGCCATTCGCTCGTGAGCGAGTTCAGCGCGCGCCACGGCAACGGTCGAGCCAGTGATCTTCAGCACATCGCCGGCTTGTGCTCCCATCCGCGCGAGATCGGCGGGTGCAACGCGGGCAACCGCGTGTCCAATGTCTTCGACGCAGGCTTCGGAAACTCGCAGTGTAAGGGTGAAAGGGGCGACAGAATTCGACGGAGCAGACACCGATGCGACGTCGCAGGTGTCGTCTCGCAATTCCGTTTGATTGCGCAGCTCAGTCAATCGGTTTTGTCCCCACACCGCATACTTGATCGCCGGCTCGGCGTTCGAGTCGCTACGCCTGTCTGGCGCCACTACGGTTGTTTCAGCAGAGAGAATTGCAAATCAACCGAACTGCCGGCCCCACAACCGACAGCCTCGGTCAAAACTCGTTCAAAACGATCTCCTCAATATCTTCAATGTGCCGGCGCATCGCAGCCATTGCCGCTTCGCCGTCATGTTTCTTGATGGCAGCCAGGATTCGCCGATGCCCGGCGAGCGATTTCTGTGGCCGGCCCGGCACCTGCAAAGCGCGCTGCCGGGTGTCGCGCAGCAAGTCGATAATTAAGTCGAGAATCTTCAGCAGCACGGTGTTTCCCGACGCCAGTGCGATGTTGTAATGGAACTCCGCATCCTCGGCAATCGCCGGTTCCCCGGCAGACAATTTGACTTCCTGCCGCTCCAGAATCTCTTCCAGGACTGCAATCTGCTCGGGCAAAGCATTCGCAGCGGCACGCGCCGCCAACCCCGGCTCCAACATCTTGCGAAAATCGAGAAGCTCGCCGACGAGGGCCCGGCGATGCCTGAGCGCTTCGGTAAACGGCTTCATGGACGCATCCACGGGTTCGCAAACGATGGTGCCTGCGCCCTGGCGTGGTTCTACCAGGCCCAACAACTCGAGGCTGCGAATCGCATCGCGAATGGAGCTGCGACTGACCTGAAGCATCTCCGCTAGCTCGCGCTCCGAGGGCAGTTTGTCACCGGGTTTCAGCTTTCTTAGAATCAGACGTTCGATCTGCTCAGCCACTGCTTCGTAGACCTTTTGGCGTCGAATGATTTCAAAATCGGATTGAATCGGTGCGGCCATGAAATGTGGTCCGGTTAGTGGACCAGTCTTGCCAGCCACTATAACGTATTCATTGTCCTACAGCAACCCATTCTGGGAGGTTTTTATTGCGACAACCTTTCGAGGCCAGAAATTGGGCCAAAACGCAAGCTCCACGGAGGTTGCTGCGACGCAGCAGATCGAAGTGTGCGGCGATAAGCTGGGCGATCAGTCTTTAAGGTCGGCGCCAGGTCCGCATCGACGATTTTATTTGGTTTGTTGGGAGGCGGAACACTCCGCCAGCAGCTTGGTGCAGGCGTACACCGTTTTCGTGTAGGACATCGGCAGGCCGACGCGCTCACCGAGTTCAACAACCGCTCCCACCAGCGCTTCCAACTCCATTGGCCGGCCGGCTTCCAGATCCTGCAGCATGGACGTCTTGTGTTCGCCAACCTTTTCCGCTCCGGCGATTCGCTGGTCAATCGAGATGGGCAGCTCCATTCCCAGCTTGTGCGAAACCGCCTCGACTTCCTGCATGATGTTGCGGATCACGGCACAAACATCGGGATCGCGTACCATCTGCACCAGCGTCGCGCGCGTGAGCGCGCTGACGGGATTGAAGGAAGCATTCCCCATAACCTTGACCCATATCTCATGCCGCAGTCGAGCGGAAATCGGCGCGCGCAATCCGGAGGCAATGAGCGCCTCGGCAATTCGCCGGCAGCGTTCGGAGCGCGAGCCATCGGGCTCGCCGAGAGAGATGCGGTTGCCTTCGATGTGCTGAACCACCCCGGGCGCGGTGATCTCGGTAGAGAAATAAACGATCGAGCCAACGACACGCCCCGCTTCGATGGCTGATGAGATTACTCCGCCGGGATCAATGCGCTCCAGCCGCAATCCGTCCCACTCACCGCCGAAGCCTTGGAAGTACCACCAGGGAATTCCGTTCTGCGTGCTGACGACGGTAGTGTCGGGACCCAACACTGGCTTCAGATGCGGAGCAAGCTGCGGCAGACCATGCGCCTTCACGCCGAGAAAAACAACATCCACAGGACCCACTTCTTCCAGTGAGCCGGCGATTGCAGGCCGCGCGACGAAATCGCCCTCGGCGGTTTTGACCAGCACCCCGTGCTCCTGCATGGCGCGAAGATGCGGCCCGCGCGCAAACAGCGTGACGTCAAAACCCGCTTGCGCCATGCGCGCGCCGATGTAGGCTCCGATTGCGCCCGCACCCGCGATCAGGAATTTCATTGTTCGTTATCCATCAGGGCGCTGGCGACGGCGCGGCGGCGGATCTTTCCGGTTGCGGTGGTGGGAATGCTCTTCACCAGGTAGACCTTCTTGGGGCACTTGAACTCCGCCAGGTGTTCGCGGCAATACTTAATGAGAGTCACTTCGCTGGCGCCGTGCGGCTCATGCAGCACAACAGCCGCAGCTACTTCTTCGCCGAGGGTGGGATGAGCAAAGCCGAAGGTCACGGCAGCGGCAACGGCTGGATGTTTCAGCAGAAGCTCGTCGACCTCGTGGGGTGCGATGTTCTCGCCGCCGCGGATGATGATGTCCTTGATTCGTCCGCTCAAATGCAGATAGCAATCCGAATCGAGCCAGCCTTCGTCGCCGGTACGGAACCAGCTGTTGGTGAAGGCGCGAGCGTTGGCATCGGGATTGCCATCGTAGCCGCGAAAAACGCTGGCGCCCATAATGGCAACCTCGCCGCGCCGATCATTGCCGAGATCGTGCCCTTCCTTGTCGATGATGCGGACGCGCAGTCCGGTTCCCACTCCAACCGAGCCGGCCTTGCGATGCCGCGGCGGCAGGGGATTCGAGGTCATCTGATGAGAAGCTTCGGTCATGCCGTACGCTTCCACGAAGGGCACACCGAAGAGTCCTTCGATCTTCTGAATGAGTTCCGGCGACAATGGCGCGCTGCAAGAGCGGATGAAGCGCAGAGTTTCCGCCTCGATGGGCTTCTGGTGAGCACGGGCGAGCAGAAGCTGATGCATCGTAGGCACGCCCGAGAACCAGGTCACACGATGATCCTTAACCGTTCGCCAGAACGAAAGCGCATTGAACTTGGTTGGGACGATGACCGTTCCACCCGAAACCAGCGTTGCCATCGTTGAAGCCATCAATCCGTGGACATGGAAGAGAGGCATGATGCACAGGGAAACATCGTCCGGCGAGAGAGCGTACGTGTTGGCGATGTTGGCCGACGAGACGGCGAGATTGAAGTGCCGCAAGGGAACGCGCTTGGGTCGGCCGGTGCTTCCGCTGGTATGCAGGATAAGCGCAATATCGTCGGCTGTCGGCTCGGTCACCGCAGCTCCGCCGGATACGCCTTGCAAGCGGATCTGGCCCTTGTCGTCCATCTCGACGGAATAAACCGGGATTTTGCAGTCGGCCGCCGCGCTGCGTGCGAATTCCAAGCCCACCGGAGGACAGAGCAGGATCTTGGCGTTGGTATCGCGCAGGAAGAACAGGAACTCCTCATAAGGATAGGCAGGGTTCAACGGAGCCGCGGTGCCGACCGTTGAGGCAGCCAGAAAGGTCACGATTGCAGGCAGGCCGTTTGGTAAAGCAATGCCAACCGCGTCGCCACGCCGAATACCAACCGAGGCCAATGCGCCGGCCAGACCGAAAACCTGGTCACGCAGCGAATCGTAGCTTACGTTGATGCCAATCTCGGGAATGACAACTGCGGTGTGAGCCGCCGTCGCCCGATCCGCAAAATGTAATACGTCCAGTAGCGTATCCACTGACTTCAGGGTCATTCGCTGTCCTTGTGGCGCTCCCTCTGTGCTCTTCCGCCGAGGTGTATGGCCGACGTCAGCTCTGCATCCGCCATTTCAGAAGGTGTTGCAATGCGCGGTTTTTCGAGTTGCGCTGACCAATTCGAGCCAGTTTTCGACCGTCTCTCTTGAGAACAAAACATAATTGCAGGGCGAGTATGTGGAGTCAACTTTCTTTGGCCCGCCGCTGCGGTTCGTTCCAAAATGAGTCGCGACACGCCGTTCGCTGGTGATGACTCGCGTGATTCTCGGGCGGAATCGTGGTACGCCTAGCACTTTCTGGTGGTTACGCCAATTGAGTTCCCATTTGGGAGTAACAGCACTACGCCTTTCCCATAATCACGTCATTAAGATGCCTTTTACGGTGATAGACGCAAAGTTTTCTTGACAACAGATATTTCGAAGTGGTAAACCGCAACTGGTCAACTCTTCAGACCAGTTCTGTTCGGAAGGTCAAGGCAGACAGGCCTGCCTTGAAAAAGGGACAAAGCGGCGTTTTTGCAAATCATCCCGGGAGAGGAACGACATGCGGTTACTAAGAGCGTGTTTCGCACTTCTGGTCAGTTTCCTAATGTCAGGTTTGCTCGTTTATGCCCAGAGTTCCGGATCAACGAGCAAAACCGGCGGATCGACTTCCGCAAGCGCCACCGAAGCAGAGGTTAACGAGCTGCGGGATCAGGTGGCGGCGCAGCAAAAAACCATCGAAGAACTGAAGGCTATGGTCGGGAAACTGGTGGATGCGAAAGGCCAGCCCGAAAATGCCGCGGCTACAACTCATCTGGTGGCCGACTCCTCTTCGATGGCCTCCACGCCGCAGTTGGTCAATGCCGTCATCGTTCAGCCGTATCCTTCCGGCGATTCGGTGATCGTAGAGCAGACTCAACCGGCCGCTCCGAAGAAAGACGCGGCGCTCACTGCCGGATGGAATGGTGAACACTTCTTCATCCGCAGTCCCGACGGGCAGTTCAACCTGAACCCGTATGGATACGTCGATGTGGACTATCGGGCGTACACCGGCGATGCCGTGCCCGCAAACACCTTTGTCCTGCGGCGCGCTCGGTTCGGTTTCCAGGGCAATTACGGAAAGCGCTTTGATTTTGCGATCCTGACCGATGCTAACGCCGCATCGGGCGCGATCGTGCGCGACGCCTACCTTAACACCAGAATCATTCCTGAGTTCCAATTCCAGGCCGGCCAGTTTAAAGAGCCTTTTGCGCAAGAGTTGGCGACCGGCGCAACCAACCTCGACTTCGTCGAGCGCGGCTTGCAAGCGCTGCTCTATCCGTCGGTCGTCACGGCCTTCCGCAGTCCCGGCGTCACCGTTCACGGTGACATTCAGCATGGCGTCTTCCAATACTTCGTGGGGGCCTTCAACGGCAGAGGCGGCGTAACCGCAGCCGTCGTGAACGAGCCCGAGGTTGTGGGCCGGGTTCGCGTGTATCCGTGGCGGAACACGACCAGCAATTGGTTCCGTGAATGGGCCTTCGGCGGATCAGCTGCCCGTGCTGATTCGCGTGGCCTGTCCGGTGACGTGAACTTCAGCGCCACCATCCCAGATCAGGCGTACACGTTCTTCCCACAGCTGCACATCAACGGCCCGATCACTCGCTATGAGGGTGAGACTACCTACATCAAGGACTCATTCGCCTTCCGCGGTGAGTATGTTCAGCTGCAGGATCAGCGCGACAGCGTAGGCTCGTTGACGCCCGGCGGCTTGGCCTTCTTCACCTATCCTGGTGTCGGCGCCAAAGCCTGGAACCTCAGCACCACCTACATTCTGACCGGCGAGAAGCAGCCGGAAAACGGTACGCCTCGCGTAAAGCGTCCGCTGTTTGGTCCGGATACACCTGAGGGTGGGAAGGAACACGGTTGGGGCGCTTTCGGCGTGGGATTCCGCTACTCCGCGATTCAAGCCATCGCGCCCGGGGCCAATCAGGAGACTCTATACACTCCGGGATTTGTGCCAACCTACAACTATCACACCGATCAATTTACGTTCGGCCTCAACTGGTACTTGAATTATTGGGTGAAGTACCAGTTCAATATCAACGTCGACCGGCTGAAAGAGCCTAGTACCACGGGGCAAGAGCCGCAGGATATCGTCGTCTTTTTGCAAGAACTACAGTTCCGCTTCTAAACGTGCGCCATGGCGTGCAAGGCGAATGTGGAGGAGATTCGATGAGATCGAAAGTTTTGCTGACGATTCCTTTCGCTGCTTTATTGTTGATTCTGAGCGGCTGCGGGGGGACGGCCAACTGTCCGACATGCGGTGCCACTAATGGCGGTCAGGGTTACGCCGACATCCTCAACATCACAGTGCCCGAGCACAACCCGACCGGTGAACCTGGCGGTCCCTTCAACTCGTTCGACATTAGCTGGATCGATCCTACGACTCGGCTGGACTACATCTCAGACCGCATTGGCCTGGCGGTGGTGGTGATCGATACCAATCAGAACCTCGCGGTGAACGCGCTGCAGGGGTCCAACGCCGTAACCGGGGCAGGCAATCAGGCCAGTCCCTGCGATCCCAGCATCCCGCCGCTCATCTCCGTCTTTGGCAACTTCACCCGCTTCGGGTGCAGAAACCCACCGTTCCACCTCGCTTCGGGCTTCGGTGCGAACGGCAACTTCGGCGGATTTCCGGGTGCACAATGCTGCGCCTCGCGCGGAAACGGCGTGAATCCCATGTCGGGTCCTGACGGTGAACAAGTCACGCCCGATGGCAAAATATTGTTCAGCGGCAACGGCAGCTCATCCGTCGTGATTTGGGACTTGAGCACAATGAATCTCAGCACGAATCCGCCGACGCCGCCGAACGTCCTCGCCGTAATTCCGACCGGAGTTTCGGCCGACTACGATGGTCCGCTGGGCATCGCGCCCTGCATCGCATCATGGAACGGCGAAGCGGGCTCCAGCGCTAACTGTGGCGATGATCGCGGCGACGAACTGGCCTACGATCCGGTGCACCAGGTATTGGCAATAATCGATGGTGACCCGGGACTGCCGTTCGTTACGCTGATGGACGTGTCGAATATTGTCAACAAGACCGGCACGCCCGCGCAACAGCATTGCCTGCCGATCGATGCGACGTCCCCGTATGGTCCATACCCGGCGCCGCCGCTGCCCAGCCCATATCCCTCACAAGGAATGCTGAGCTCCCCGGTTACTCCTGCTCCCGGAGCTTCCTTTAATCCGCCCAGCTGCATCATCGGACAGATCTACTACGACGGCGCGGGCGGCACGGCGTCAGGTGGCCTGGGACTGAACCCCAACGTCCCTGTAGATACAGTTGGCGGCACGTTCCCGTGTCCCGATCCTTCCAATCCGCAGACCTTCGGCGGCGTTTCCGGTTCGGTTAACTCGCTCATTCCTGGCGTCGGTGTAACTCCCAGTGGCACCAACTACACCATCCCTTGCCATCACGGACCCATTGTCGATGTGGCACTGGGGAGTTTTTGCAACCAGGCATCACCTGGCGGCACTTGTAGTGGCGCCATTTCGCCAGCTGGTATTGGCGCTATGGCCTGGAATCCCAACACCGGTCACTTGCTGCTGACCAACGCCAATTCCATCGCAGTCACGAACATCGGAAGTGTAGACGAGATCGATCCGCGGCTAGGAAATGCCAATGGACCAATCGTCGTGAACAGTTTCTTGACACCTAACTGCATGCCAACCAGCGTCGTGCAAGGTCCGGGAAATCAGTTCCTGGTGGGTTGTGCAGACCACGACGGCCAGGCATTTCCGCCCAACGAGTACATCATTGATGGAACTTCGGGCAACATCATCACCACCATCGTAGACGTCGGCGGTGTGGACGAGGTCTGGTTTAACCCCGGTGACAACCGTTACTACGTGGCCGCGCGCGATATGCCCAACGGACCGGTGCTGGGCGTGATTGACGCCATCAACATGATCTGGCTGCAGAATGTTGCCACCAACACGAACTCCCACAGCGTCGCGGTTGATCCGGTTACCAACCACGCGTTTGTGCCCATGCAGGCCGGCGGGCCTTGCGGTACGCAGAGCGGCAATGGATGTGTCGGCGTTTTCTCTGAGCAGTGAGCGAATGCGACCACGAATCACCAACCCACAGGGTTTCCGGCCGAACTTGGCAGGGAACCCTGTGGTATAGTTCACGCGAATATGCGATCCGAAGTTGGTGTGGTGATGGAAAATCCTAAGAGAAAATTCGGAGTTAGTGCAGTCGCGCTTCTGACAGTGGCAGTAGTTCTTGCTGCGATTTGTCCGGCGGCGGATGACTCCACCAAAAAGTCCACAGACGTGCCAGCGACGGTGATTGCGCATCTGCCGCTTCCTCAGTCGACTGGTGCCCAGATGTTTCTGCAGAGAGACGAGGGCAAGAGTTACCTGTATGTCCAGCAGGCCTCCAAACAAGGCTTCATGGTTGTGGATGTAAGCAAGCCGGATATGCCGAGGCTAGTGAAAAATAGCGCCGAGGTAAGCCAGACCATGGCCGGCAACCTGGAGATGGTCAGCCCAGACGTTGCCATTGCTTCGGCCCCGGAGAAGAAACCAACCACGCTTACCAATACCAGTCATCCTACGCAGACGATTCGCGTGTTGGATCTCAGCGATCCGCGCAAGCCGCAGGTCCTGGAAGAATTTAATGGCGTGACTAGTGTGCTGCCAGACGGCAACCACGGATTGATTTATCTCACCAATAACGAAGGCCTTTGGGTTCTGAGCTATCATCGCGGAGGCGAGATTGAGCCTTCGAAGCACAAGAAGCCCTGCACCTCCGAGTCGGAGATTCAGGCTATGCCGCCGGATTGCGGCTAACGCAACCGCGGTTGTGAATTGGACATCCACTGTCGAAAGGAAAATCCAATGCGAAGGGTCATCTTCGTTCTCTTGCTTTCGAGCAGCTGCCTGCTGGCCGGCGCTGCGGGTCAGGATAATTCGAAAGACTCCAACGGGCAGATCACCGTCCAGGGCTGCGTCGACCGGCGTAGTGGCGACTACGTGCTGATCCAGCAGGACCCAGGGATGACCTATGAGCTGCAGGGCACCGGCAAGATCAAGGTCAATAAGTATTTCGGGCAGAGAGTGGAAGTTACCGGTACCAAGTTGCAATCGTTGCCAACCAGTTCCGATTCGCTGGCAGCCGGAGGTGCACCGTCTCCTCTGACGATCAAGATCAGCTCGATTAAGACGCTGGACAAGAACTGCTCCATGCATCAAGTCAACAAGTAGGAGAGTCAAGGAAGGCTGGTCTTCGTCGGGTTCTAACTAGGAATTCAAACCAGGGCTCACTTGACGTGAGTTTCCTGGTAGTGCAGCAGTTGCCATTCTCCGGATCTCCTGACCCATACTTCGCCAATATAAACACGCGAAAAGCGCAGCTGTGCCTTGGGAGGAAACTGCATCGTCACGTCATAGATGACGAACGCCGCATTTTCGCCCAGAGGCAGCACCTTCACTCGCTCCAGAGTGTAGTTGAAGGGATTCTGGTCGGCGAGGTCATTGACGCTTTGTATCTTGTTGCGCTCGCCTCTACCGTCAACCGCTACGCCCTGGTAGTCGTCGGCCAGCAGAGCGCCATAGGCCTTCTTGTCTTTATTTTTCACCGCTTCCCACTCGGCCCTGACTTTCGCTTCAAACATGGCCTTGACTGCCGGCTCTGTAGAGACGCTGCCAATCGGCGCGCTCTCGCCCGATTTAGACGGCACTCCCGGCTGTTGGGCAACAGCAGTTGCAATCCACGCCACTACGCTCATCAAGACACAATAACGACGCATCATTCCTCCATCCGAGAATCGGAGAATGCAATCACATTCCAACGTGATCAAGCAATTTGGTGTGGCTGATGATTGTAAATTACCATTTCCCTGTTCCAACCCGCTCTGGGGAAGTCGGTAACGGCTCAGTTTGAAATTTCGCTCACTTGGGTGGAGCACGCCTTCAGGCGTGCACTTGGGATTCCGCCGATATCTCGGCTTCAGCCGCTGCGGTAAAGGTGGGGTTACCTCAGGCGCTAAAGCGCGTGTCGAGTTGAGGCTGCGATATGCACGCCTCAAGGCGTGCTCCACCCGACATGGTAAGCGAGTGAAGTTCAAACTGAACCAGCACCTCAAACGCGCGATCATTGCGAGTACAACCCAAGGGGAACGATCCTATGGAGCAAAACCAGATTGAGGCATTAGCGCGCGAACTGATGTCGGCGTATGAGACTGGACAGGGAGTGGCGACGCTCCCGTCCGCCCGACCCGGCTTCGATCTGGACGCCGCCTACGCGGTGGAATCCCTGTTGAAGCAATCACGCGAGACTGGCGGGGCAAGAGCCGTCGGCCGCAAGGTCGGATATGCCAATAAAGCCATATGGCGCGTGTTCAAGCTTCAGACACTGGTCTGGGGACACATGTATGACGAGACGGTGCATTACAGCGAGGGCAACACGGCGTCGCAGAGCATCGCCCATCCTCACTCCCTCAAGGTTGAGCCAGAGATTGTATTCGGTATGAAAAAGGCGATCACCAGCGAAGGCCTCGATGCTACAGCGGCTCTCGAATCATCCGACTGGCTGGCGATTGGATTCGAAATCATCGATTGCCCTTTTCCGGACTGGAAGTTTCAGCCCAGTGATTTCGTCGCATCGTTCGGGCTTCATGTGGGGCTGGTGGTCGGCGAGAGAGTAGCAATAACATCCGACCATATTCCGACCCTCCTGGAGAACCTGCCGCGATTCAAAGTCCGCGTCTCCAGGCATGGAGAATTCGTGGAAGAGGGCTCCGGCAAGAACTGTCTGGGCAGCCCGGCTGTCTGCCTGGCGGAACTCGGCACGGCGATCCTGCGCCGTTTTCCTAACGAGCCGCTGAATGCAGCCAAAGTTGTAAGTTCGGGGACACTCACTGCAGGCCATTTGGCCAACCAAGGCGACGTCTGGACGGTTGAGGTCGAAGGCCTGCCGCTGCCTTCGCTGACGCTGAAGATCGAGTAGTCTTCGGCCTACGGTGGGAGTTCCGCCGCGCGTTGAATGGCGCAAAAAGTCATACCTTCCTTTCGGCGCTGGTGCTAGCTTGAACTCCGGTTGTCAATTTCCCGGCTGGCGAACACCGATTTTTCAATGAGCACTCCTTCCGAGATCGTTTATCCCTCTCCTGTCGTTCGGTTCAACATCTGGCGGGGCCCCAACGGCATTCGTGCCGGATGGCGTCTATTCATCTTTTTCGCCATCGTCGTTCCGCTCTATTACGCGATGAGTCTTGGCATCGATCCTCTCATGCGTCGCACACATGCGGGTGATTTCACGCCACTGGGCGCGCTTTTATCGCTGGGATTGTTTCCTCCCCCGCTGCTGCTCGCAACCTGGATTATGGGGCGAATCGAAGGCCGCACCTTCGCCGATTACGGCTTGCCGTGGCGGCGAGCCTTCGGACGCCGGTTCTGGCAGGGAGCGGCGCTCAGTTTTGCATCGCTGACCCTACTTCTCCTCGTGATGCGACTTGCCGGCGTCTTTTCCTTTGGTATGCCCGTGCTCAACGGCTGGAATGCATGGAAGTACGCCGTCGCGTGGACAGTCCCAATGTTCATCGGGGTGTTGCTTGAAGATTTCCAATATCGCGGATATCTGATGTTTACGCTAACGACGGGGATCGGCTTCTGGCCGGCAGCGATTGTCACCTCCCTGCTGATGGGCGGAATGCACTACTTCAATCCCAGCGGTCATGGGCTGGGACCGATTGCGGCGACGATGTATTGCCTGGTGACCTGCCTGGTGTTGCGGAGAACCGGCGATCTGTGGATGCCACTCGGGATCCATCTAGCATGGGATTGGGGCGAGAGCTACTTCTACGGGCTGCAGGACGGCGGTTTCGCGGCTGTCGGACATCTACTGAGTGGCAGCGTTCACGGTAACCCTTTGCTGACCGGCGGGAGTTTTGGCCCGGAGGCTAGCATCTTGAACCTGGTTTTGCTGGCTATTTGGGGCGTGATTTTCTCCGTTTGGCTGCGTGGGGTGAGGTATCCCAATCAGGAGGCGATTCCAGATCAGCGGCGGCGCAACAAATCTGCCTGATATTGTGCCGTCAGCTAAAGAGGCTGCTGAAAAAGTCGAGAAGCAGATCCCTCGTCGGCCTGAAGGCCAGCTCTACCCGTTCGCGCCTAGTTCACTGTGAGCGGCACGATCACGCTGCCGATCTTCCCATTCAAGTTGTCGCGGACGACGAACCTTACCTGGTAATCGCCGGGCGAGAGACTCAGGAAGTTGTTGTAGATGATTCCGTCAGCTTTCAGCTTTGCCAACGTGTCGGGCACGATCATTCCCTTTACCGTCCGCGACACGGTGCCAGCCGGCACGCCGTTGTTTGTGGCCTGAGCGACGAACTCCACGTCGACGCGATTGCGGTCCGCTTCATCGACGACGTTCGCGGCGGGGACATGCAAGACAAATCCGATCTTCCGCTTGCTTCCGTCTGCCAACAACCCTTGCCACTGTGAGGTGACAGGAATGCCCGTGCTTTCAAACGGAGAGATGAGCGCAAACTCGACATCAGCCTTGTGAGTCAGCTCGGGATTGACGGCTACCTCCGTAACCAGGTATCCGGCGCGGGCGCGCACGTCGACATCTTTGCGCGAGACCACGACCTGCAGCTTCCGCCAGCCGGGTTTGCTGTTGTGGTGATCCTGGTAGTAGGTGAGAGCGTAGTAGGAAGAACAATCCTGCGCGGCGCGGCCAAACGCGCCCGCCAGATCGTTGGTGTTGTAGTAGGCCACTCCGCCGGTCATCGCGGCAATATTCTTCAGGCTGTTGAGGGTGGACTGGCGAAGCCCCTCGGGAACGCCGGGACCGAGCATTGAGGGCATACTGTCGCCGGCAAAGGTCGGATCAGTCAGCAAGCCGCGCGCGTCCACGGGATACATGGACACCTGCGCATCGTTGAGGGCGTTGAGGGTTCGCTCGTAGAGCGCTCGCAGATTGGCATCACCCGGCACCGAGCCGAACGAGTCAAGATCGAACGGGAAGCTGCCCGTGACCCAGACCAACGACTTCCGGCCTGGTATTCCCGTCACCGACAGAGCAATCGACAGTAACCCGCGCAGCGTAGTTTCGATGGCGCGCGACTGAATGTTGGTGGCATTCGTCGAATCTGCGGCCAGCATGAAAGCGCGGATTCGATTCTCCGGCGAGTCCCCCATGTGAATTCCGCCAAGGGCACCAGCCTGCGCTTGTCCGGCTGCGACCGCCTTCGCGTCGTTGCTGAAGGTTTCCATCTCGGAGACCTTGCCCGATGCCTTCTTCAAAATCGTAATCAGAGTTGCCGGATCGGAATCGAGCGGACTCAGCACGGACAGTCCCTTATTGGTGAGAACCATCAATCCTGTCGCTTGCGAAGAGTCGAGATGATTCGCCAGGTATTTGATCAGCTGCTGACGCCCATAAGACTGATCGAGGAACGGCGTGTTCACCTCGTCCAGCAAAACGACGGTTAGCGAGCGCGGCTTGCTCTCATCGGGAGTCAGGTTCGAGAAGACGCCACCAGGATTGCCGGCAATGGTGGTGTTGGTGGTTGCGGCCGGAATAATCTCTTCCAACGTGGAAATCTTCTGCGTCTTGCCATTTTCCAGGATGGTGAAGTCGGCCTTGGTCAGCCCGTGAATGTGATTGCCCGACTTATCGGTGACAACGACCGGAACCTGCACGAGTGTAGTCTCTGACTTGAACTGGAGCAGCTTACCCTGATCGGCGCCGTGTCCGGTGTCGGGAGGCGGAGCCGACATGGGCTGCATGCCGGTCGCGCCTGATGCCGAGCCACCAGTCCACGGGTCGGTATTGGTGACCGACTGGGCGGCGGCGCAACCTGTAATGACAAGGACAGTGAACAGCCCGCGCAACATCCACTTCATGCGAGAACGATGTGTCATATGGTGGCCATCCCGGCGGTTAGCCTCTATAGTAGCGGTCTAGACAACGGTCTCTGGTTCGGGTTTTCGACAAAGCTCACCGATGGTTTGACGTTCCGTGTTCAAAAGTAGCACTTGCCAGACAGGAAAAATATGACCTTTTGCGCCAATTCCCAGTCCAAGACAGCAACGAAACGGGTCCCGCGATAGTCCAACGCCATGTCCAGTGTGCCCACGGTTGTAGCTCGTTCGGTGGCCAAGATTGCTCGGTTCGCAGCGCCATCCGGCAACTCTGACCGGTTGTTGCGGACGGTCGGGCTGGACCGCGATGCAGTGGGAGATTCCGGACTCAGAATCCCTTATGCGGACCTGATGCTTCTGTCCGAACACGCGGCCAGAATGACCCGGGACACGGCGTTTGGGCTTCACGTGGGCGAGCGGGTCAACCATCGCGAATATGGCATCGTCGGAAGAACGCTTCTAACCAGTCCAACCCTGGGCGAGGCGCTCCGCAGCCTGGAGCGCTACCTGCCGATCTGGACCGACGTTGGCGTCTTCAAGCTGGTGGCTGACGGACCCACCGTGCGGTTTCAGTGGCATTATTCGTCGGGCTCGCTGCCCGAGTGCCGGCATGATTGCGAGATGTCGATGGCCACCGTCATGGGGCTGCATCGCCTCTCGGTCGAATCCTGGAGGCCGAGAGAAGTGTGGTTCCAACATGCTCGGCCCTCCGATACGACTGAGTATGCGAGCATCTTTCGCGCGCCGGTTCGGTTCCGCATGCCAGTCAATGCGCTGCTGCTGGACGCTCAGGTCCTCGATCTTCCGTTGAAATCCGCGCGACCGGATTTGCATCGGCTCATGATCCAGACGGCGGAAGGCCTACTGCCCAATACTCCGTCGGAGGTGCCGATTTCGCAGTCGGTGCTCACCTTCATTCGCCAGAATCTGCAAAATGGAGAACTTGGCCTGGAGGCAGCTGCCCGCCATTTATCGGTCAGTCGCCGCAGTCTGCAGAGAAAGCTGCGGGAAGAATCGCGTTCTTACCGGGAACTGGTGCAGCAAGCGCGACAGGACCTCTCGCAGTATCTTCTCCTGGAAAGCCCCACCACGGCCACAGCTGCCGCCTACGCACTTGGATACTCCGAACCGAGCGTCTTCCAGCGCGCGTTCCACCGATGGTATGGGAAACCTCCCGGCGAGTATAGAAAGCGGTGAAGCCACCGAGGGAGTTGCTTTACGAACCCACATAGCGCGCATAGAGGCTGCGAGCGATCGCCGTATCGGTTGTGCCTTTGATGATGGCGCGGCCGTCTGGAAACAGCGTCATCTCGTACGGCTCGCGCCAGAATTTCAGAATGAATTCGTTGTGCCGAACGGAGCCGTGCGGCGACAATCGCCGCGTGATCTCGGCGAAATCGATGGGCCTCTCGCGCTCATGAATCTGTACCGAATTGCGCCCGCACAGCGAAATATGAGGACGTCCCTCGCCGGCGAGATGAACGAAATCCTGCTCCTGGCAGGCGCGGCAGTTGGGACGAGGCTTATCTGCGTTGACTGAGGCATAGTCGTTCGTCCAAACGTCATACGACAGCAGAGTGCGGCGAATCTTGTCGCGTGCGCCGACGACAAGCTTCATCGCCTCCGTCGCGGCAATCGAGGCCACGAAATTAACTGCCGAATTCAGAATGCCCGACGTGTCGCAGGTCTCGACAATGCCGCGCGGCGAGTCCGGAAAGATGCAGGCCAGGCAAGCGGTCTCGCCCGGCAGGATCGTCATCGTGACCGCGTAACTGGCCACGCCGGCGGCGTATATCCAGGGCAGCTTCCGGCTCACCGCAAAATCGTTGATCAGGTATCGCGTCTCGAAATTGTCCGTGCCATCGAGGACGATCTCGATGTCGCCAAGCAGCTCCTCGATATTGTCTGGCGTGAGATCGGCGGCGTGTGGCTCAACCGATATCTCGGAGTTGAATGCCTTCACCTTACGAGCTGCGGCGATCGCCTTGGGCAGAGATTCGGCGGCATCGGCTTCATCAAAGAGCACCTGACGCTGCAGATTGCTGGGCTCAACGTAGTCACGATCGATGACACGCAGATATCCCACTCCCGCTCGCGCCAGCAGTGACAGCAGAGCCGAGCCGGTAGCGCCGCAACCAACCAAGGCCATGCGCGCTTTAGCTAATTTCTGCTGACCCTCCTCGCCAACGGGCTGGAAAAGAACCTGGCGGGAGTAGCGTTCCTTAAACTCCAACGTCTTAACCTCGGGCACGTACGTTATTCAGTGAAAGGCCTACAACGTTTATTATAGGTATTCCACAGCAGATAAGCCTTCCCAGGCCGAATCAACGGAACGGTTTCCGCGGTTGCACGACGCTTTGGACGCTAGTGCGCAGGCTCGACCTGCCAGAATCGCCGTAAGGACATCCGGCAGGCAGTGGGTGTGCTGAAGGGCAGAGTTTGAGGACGCCGATCACGCCATCGTTGTGCATGCTTTTTGTTTTCTGCGCTCTCGCCGCTTCACCGGCGCAGACGCAGGCTCAACCGCCTGCTCCCACCGCCCCCCAGACCAGCGAGAGCAGTCCCTTAGCCAAGTACGAAGGCCAGACCGTCAGCAACATCGAGTTTCGGGGTGTGAGCAGCGCGGACACGGCAACACTGCGATCTCTGCTCGTGCAGAAGATCGGGGAGCCGCTCGATCCCGAAAAGCTACGTGCCAGCATCAAGGCGCTGTATGCCACGGGGCGGTTCGCGACCCTGAATGTCGAGGCCGATCGCAATGTGCGTGGAGAGCTGACTCTGGTCTTTGACGTGACGGAGAACTACTTTAATGGCGCGATCAGCGTCAATGGCACTCCGCAGAAGACCGATCCCAAGCCGAACCAACTGATCGCCTCCAGCCAGATCGATCTCGGCGACGTTTTCAGCGAAGACAAAGTGGTCGGTTCGATTGACCGCATGAAGAAAATCTTCGCCGACAACGGTTACTACGAAGCAGAGATCAGTTACACGCTGGATCCCAACCCGAAAGACAGCCAGATGGCGATCCATTTCCACGCCACTCCCGGGCCGCTGGCGCTGGTTGGCGATGTCACCATCCGCGGAGACGCGGGGATTGCGCCGGAACAGGTTCGCAGTCTCACCAAGCTTAAGGAAGGCGCCAAGGTGAGCTCGCAACGTGTCACTCGAGCGCTGGAGAGAATGCGCAAGCACTATCAGAAGAACGCCCATCTGGAGGCGCAGGTCTCACTGGTCGGCAGGCAATATCATCCCGAGACGAACCGGCTCGATTACGTCTTCGAAGTTGATCAAGGCCCGACGGTCAGCATCACGACGGAGGGCCAGGGAATCAGCAAGAGCCAGATACAGAAACTGGTCCCCGTATATCAGGAAAATTCCGTTGATGACGACCTGCTGAATGAGGGTCGCCGCAACATGCGCGATTACCTGCAGACGCGCGGCTATTTTGACGCGACGGTCGCCGTGGAGCGCCATCCGGTCGAGGAACAGAACCACCTGAACATCGTCTACATTGTCGACCCGGGCATTCGACACAAACTGGTTTCAGTCCTCGTCCAAGGCAACAAGTATTTCAACACCGCCACCATCCGCGAACGGATGCAGGTTGAGCCGTCCACTGTGCTCATCCCCAATGGCCACTTCAGCCAGCGCATGCTTACCGAAGATATCAGCGGGATCAAGCTCCTCTATCAAGCCAACGGATTTCTGAACGTCCAAGTGAATGGCGACCTGGTGGATAACTACCAGGGAAAGAAAAATGAAATGCAGGTCGTCATCAAAATCGATGAAGGCCCGCAAACATTGGTTAATGCGCTTAAGGTCGAAGGCGCTACCACTTACACCGCGCAAGCGCTGGAGCAGAGCCTGAGCAACGTGCCGGGCCAGCCTTTCAGCGAAGCCAACGTGGTGAGCGATCGCGATTCCCTGACCTACTTCTATTACGACCGGGGCTTCCCCAACGTGCAGTTTGACTCATCTACCGTGCCCGTCCCCGGCAATCCTCCGCGGATGAATGTGGTCTACCAGATCACCGAAGGGCAGCGGGTTTTCGTAAACCGCGTGCTCATTACCGGGCTGAACCACACGCGCCCGTACATCGTGAATCGCCAGATGAGGATTCAGGATGGCGATCCGTTGAGCCAAAACCGCATGGTGGCATCGCAACGCCGGCTCTACTCGCTCGGCTTGTTTAACGAAGTCAATATGGCGGTGCAGAACCCGGAAGGACAAGAGCCCTCAAAGGATGTCCTCTTCAACCTTACCGAAGCCAAACGGTGGACATTCCGTTACGGCGGAGGCATCGAGTTCGCCACGGGCAACATTCCGACCACCAACAATCCGCAAGGTGCAACTGGAGTGAGCCCGAATGGCGTGATTGAGATTACGCGTCTGAACATGTTCGGCCGCGATCAGACTTTCAGCATTCGTGGCCGGATTGGTTTGCTCACACGCCGTGGCTTGATAACGTACGATGCGCCGCGTCTCTTCCATCGCGAAAATTGGCGGATCATCGTTAGCGGTTTGTATGACAATACTGCCGACGTCAATACCTTTGCTTCGGAACGCCTGGAAGGCGCGGTGCAGGCTGAGCAACGCTACAACCGCTACACGACCTTCCTCTATGGCCTGACGTTTCAACGTGTGGCCATCGACCCCAACAGCCTGATCATCGATCCCACGTTAATTGCTCTTTATTCAAGCCCCGTTTTTATTGCGATGCCTACTTTTACTGCGGTGCGAGATCGACGCGATGATCCCATCAACCCCACAAAAGGCTCCTACGGTGCGCTCAACCTCGGGATCGCGACCAGCGCTCTGGGATCGCAGACGAACTTCGGACGCATACTGCTCGACAACTCGACCTACTACACTTTCGCCCGCAAGTGGGTGTTCGCGCGTAGAACCCAGATCGGCATCGAGAAGCCCTATGGCACGAATGATTTCCTCGATCTGAGCAAGCTGCCGCCCAACTCCATTCCAGAAGAAGCCACGCAGATTCCTCTGCCGGAGTTGTTCTTCGCTGGGGGCAGCAATTCGCTGCGGAGTTTCTCGATCAACCAAGCCGGCCCGCGTGACCAGCAAACCGGCTACCCGATCGGCGGGCAGGGGCTATTCGTCAACAATCTGGAGATTCGCACACCTCCGGTGATGCTGCCATACGTCGGCAACAATCTGGGCTTCGTGTTCTTTCATGACATGGGGAATGTCTTCGACACGGCCAATCACATCATCAGTGGAATGGTGACGTTCAATCAGCCGTCCATTGCGGAGTGCGCGCCGCAGGGCAGCAAGACGCCCTGCAACTTCAGCTACAACTCGCAAGCCCTCGGCATGGGCATTCGCTATAAGACTCCGGTCGGGCCGGTGCGCTTCGATCTGGGATACGCACTGAATCCGACGCGCTATCCGGTTCAGGAATTGAACCAGACGTATTCGTTACGACGCATCAACGTTTATTTCAGTATTGGACAAACTTTCTAATGAAACGAGTTTTGTACTTCACGATTTGCTTTGTGTTGCTGTCACTGACAGCAGTTGTGCCGGCATTTGCCGGTGAAGTGATCGACGGCGTAGTGGCCAGTGTCAATCGCCAACCGATTCTGCGCAGCGATTGGAATGAAGCCACTGCTTTCGAAGCTTTCATGCAGCAGAAGCCCCTCGACCAGGTGACCTCAGCCGACCGCATTCTGGCGTTGCAGCACCTGATCGACCGGCAGTTGCTGAAAGCGCAGATGGGCGATTCGAGCTACATGCGCCCATCGGAGGAGCAGCTGCAACAGGACGTCGCCAAGCTGCGCGCGCAGGTTCCGAACGGCAAAGATGATGCTGCGTGGAAACGGCTGCTGGCAAGTTACGGGCTGAGCGAGGAGATTCTGAAAGAACATTTGCAGACAGAAGTGCAGGTGATGAATTTCGTAGAGGTTCGCCTGCGTCCCAATGTGCACATTGAGCCGGAAGACATCGAGTCGTATTACAAGAATCGTCTGCTGCCTGACTTGCAGCAGAACGGCTCGAAGGCGATTCCGAGGGATGAAGTCGATTCCAGGATTCGCGAGCTTCTGACCGAGCAGCACATCGACGAGTTGCTTGACGCCTGGCTGCACAACTTGCGGCAGCAGGCAGACATTCGCAGCAACGTGACAATTCCCGGGATTAACGCGCCGGCGGAAGATGGAAGAGCTGCAGGACTGAACTAAGAACCAAAGATGGCGGAAGAGGTCAAAAAGCGGCGTTCGCATCGGTGGCTATGGATCAGCCTGACCATAGTCGTCGTATTGCTGGCTGGATTTGTTTCGCTGGCCTGGTATTTGCGAAGCGCGAGCTTTGCGGATTTCGTCCGCCGCAAGGTGATTGCGTCGATCGAAGACGCGACCGGCGGCCGCGTGGAGATGGCGGCGTTTCATTGGAATCTGTCGCAATGGACCTTCGAAGCCGACAATCTCACCATCCACGGACTTGAGCCGCCCGGTGAATCACCGTATGCCCACATAGATCGCGCTGTGGTGCGGCTGCACATCATCTCATTCCTGGAGAGACAGATCAGCCTGGAGCATGTGGAGCTTTATGCTCCCACCATTCACATCATCGTCAACCCGGACGGCAGCACCAATGCGCCGGAGCCCAGGGTCAAGCCCGCCAATCCTAAGTCCGAGGTGCAGCAGTTATTCGATCTCGCCATCACCCGCGTCGATGTGCACGATGGCATGTTGTTGCTGAACCAACACAAGCTGGCACTCGACTTCAGCGTCAACGAAGTGTTGGCGGCGATGACCTACGATCGCTTGGCCCAGCGATATGACGGCAGCGTTCGGGTGGGAAAGATGGATGCGAAATATCAGGATCTTCGCGACGTCGCTGCGCAAGCCGATTTGCAGTTCAGCCTTTGGCACAACCAGGCCGAGATCACGGCTTTCCAGCTGACCTCGGAGAAGTCGTGGCTGCACGGGAGCGGCAAGATCACGGATTTTGAGCGGCCGCAGATACACCTTACGTACAGCAGCAACCTGGATGTTACGCAGCTGGGAGCGGTGACGCGAGTCTACCAGTTGCGCGGCGGAACCCTACAGCTTGACGGCTCGGGAACGTACGCCGAGGCCGCCGGCTACGAATCGACCGGGCGGATCGTTGCTCGTGACCTCGACTACCTGGACAATGGAGTCGCACTGCGCAGGGTGAACCTGAACTCGAATTTTTCACTCGCCAACAATAACCTCTCGTTGACAAACATTACGGCCCGTTTGCTGGGAGGACTGGTGACCGGCGATGCCGAGGTGAAAAGCCTGCTGCCCAACAATCTGACGCCTGCTGCGCCCCCTCCGCCAGAACAGGTCGGGCTCAACGGCAAGCAAGTGGGCCGGAACTCCGGCCAGGTGCACGGTACTTCGGCAGCGGTGAAGAGCGTGAGTGCGCAGCCAGAACTGGGTTCGGCGCGGCTGCGGGTGAGTGGATTGTCGTTGAGCGAGTTGGCCCGCATGGCTTCGACCAGATCAGCGCCGCTGGATAAGCTGAATCCCGTCGGCAGCGTGACCGGATCGGTCAGCCTGTCTTGGAAGCATGTGCTGGCCGATGCTTTCGCCGACCTGTCACTCGACATTGTCGCGCCAGCGCAGTCTACGAACGCCGCATTGCCGGTGAGCGGCAGCATTCGGGGCCGATACGGCGCCCGCTCGGGACGCATTGACCTATCGGCGCTGAAGTTGACCACCCCACGCTCGCATCTGGAGGCTTCAGGCGCGCTAAGCGCGACGTCAGCGGCGCTGAAGTTGAACGCCAACACCACGAGTCTTGCCGAATTCGAACCCATGTTGAAGGCGATGGGCAACGCGCCTCTGCCGATCGAGTTGAATGGCGCCGCGAGCTTCGATGGAACGTTGAATGGCCGCTTCCGAGCCCCGCAGGTGGCCGGACATTTGCAGGCTACGAACTTCACGTATATCTACACGGCAACACCGACTTCTCCGACCCAGAAGGGGCCAGCGGCTCCTGCGAAACAAAAATCGTGGTTCCATCTGAGTTCGACGCCTGAGCCTCCGCCTCCTGCACCACCAGCTGCGCCGCCCAGACGAATTCACGTCGATCAGTTCACGACGGATGTGGAATACTCGCCATCGAGCGTGACCTTGCACCACGCCACGATTCAGGAAGGCAGCGCGCGAATCACCGTCGACGGCTCGACCGCCTTGGACCAAGGAAATTTCACGGAGAACTCGCAATTTCAGGTTCAGGCCGCGATCCACGACGGAGATATCACCGAACTGCAACATGCCTTCGGTACAAATTATCGGATCAGCGGAAACCTCAACGTGACGCTGCAAGCGGCGGGCACCGAGGCTGATCCGCACGGGCACGGCCAGCTGTCGCTGACCGACGGTCTGGCGCACGGCCGGCCGATCATCGCGCTCACATCCAAGATTCAATTCGCGCATCAGGCGGCGGAGTTGGACGAGATTCATCTGCAGGCCAAGCGCGGGACCGTTCTTGGCTCGGCGGCTTACAACTTCCGCAGCAAGGAAGTGAAGCTGGACCTAACGGGACAGAGCATCGACCTGGCCGACATTTCTGAAGCGCAAACTCCGCACCTGCAAACCGCAGGCATCGCCAACTTCACGGTGAAGGGGTCGGGAACGGCGGATGAGCCGGTCATCAATGCACACCTGCAGATCGACAATCTGGTGCTCAACGGCGAAACGCTGGGAGCGCTGAGGGCAGATGCCGTTACCCACGGCCGGCAGCTCACGCTGACCGCGCGATCAACCTTCCCGAAAGCTACATTCACGCTCGACGGCAATGCCGATCTAAAGGGCGACATGCCCATGAGTGCGACGCTGCAGTTCGCGAACCTCGATGTCGATCCTTTCCTGCCCGCTCAAATGCGTGGGGAAGTTACCCGTGCGGCATCACTGGACGGTCAGGCCAAGGTGACCGGGCCGCTGAAGCAGCCTCACTTGTTACATGGAAATCTCATGGTCCAGCAATTTTCTGTCGAGGTTGAGCGCATTCCGATCAAGACGGATGGTCCGGTGGAGTTGATCCTGGCGAATCAAACCGTGAGCGTGCAACACTGCACGATTGTCAGCGAGGACACGCATTTCACGCTGACGGGCACTGCGAGTCTAACCGACGATCGCCCTCTGAACCTGCGTGTCGAGGGCTCGCTTAGCTTGAAATTGGCCTCAACTGTTTATCCCGATCTCACTGCGTACGGTGTAACGAATATCAATGTGACGATCAAGGGCACGGCTGCGAATCCGATCATGTCGGGCCGAGCGGAGGTACAGCACGCCGGGTTCTCGATGATCGATTTGCCGGCGGGTTTGGGCGACGTGAATGGTAGCCTCGTCTTCAATCAGGATCGCCTGGAGGTGGAGAACCTTACCGGCCGCGTGGGCGGCGGACATGTGAAGTTCGGAGGCTTCCTCACTTTCGGGCGTACGGTCGGCTTCAATCTGACGGCCGATGGGACCGACATTCGCTTCCGCTATTCGGGCATCAGCGTCACCGCAGATCAATCGATACGTCTGACCGGAACGCTGCAGAACGCCTCGCTCACCGGCAACATCACGGTTACACGTTTCGCACAGATTCCTTCCGCCGATCTGCAATACCTCCTGGCCGAGGCTTCGGGCCCGCCCAGCATCCCGAACCCAACCTCGCCGCTGAACAATCTGCACCTCGAAGTGCGAATCCTGTCCACTCCGCAGCTAACAGTGCAGACCTCGCTCGCCAAACTTTCGGGCGATATTGATCTGCGTTTGCGGGGAACAGCGGTCCGGCCGGTGCTATTGGGCCGCGTGAGCATCGCGGAAGGCGATCTCAAGGTGGGCGGCGCGAAGTATCACCTGGAGCGCGGCGATATTACTTTCACCAATCCTGTGCGCATCGATCCGGTGCTGGATGTGGAAGCGACGACGCGCGTGCGCGATTACGACATCACCATTGGCTTGCACGGAACGATGGAGCGACTAAATACAACATATCGCTCCGACCCGCCGCTTTCTAGTGATGACATCATCTCGCTGCTGGCGTTTGGCTCGACGCAAACTGAAAACGCCATGGGGGCGAGTCCATCGCCCGGGCTTTCGGAGAGCGCCTCCGGCGCGCTGTTGGGTGCGGCGCTGAGTCAGGCGGTCAACAACCGCGTCTCGAAGCTGTTTGGGGGGAGCACGATCCGCATCAATCCGGCTTTTGGCGGGCCGGAAAACGATCCCAATGCGCGACTCACCATCGAGCAGCAGGTGACGAACAATGTAACGTTTACCATCGTCACCGACCTGGCGCGCTCGGAGCAGGAGATCATTCAATTCGAGTACAACATCAACAGCGAATACACCCTGCAAGGGCTGCGCGATGAAAATGGTGTGGTCAGCTTCGACCTGCTGATTCGGAAGCGGAAGCCGTAGAAGCGACTCTACGCCCGGCCTTCGGCGGGCAGGTGTTGAGTCGGAAGGCTATGTTCTGCCTCCGCTGGACTGATTTCCACCAGCGGAAAGCCGAGATTCTTCCACTCGTAGAAGCCGCCGAGCAGCGGCCGCACGCGACGAATGCCGATCTTTCGGAGTTGCAGCGCCACACGGGCGCTGGTGGCTTCGTTCGGTCAAGTACAGAAGAGGACGATCTCGCCATCCCGCGTGATTTCGCCGCGCCGGGCGGTGAGATCTTCGGGCGCGATCTGCAGCGCTCCGGGTAAGGTACGCGGATCGGTAAGCACGTCGAGTGGATGGCGCAGATCAATGATGGTCGGGCGTTCTCCCGATTCCAGCTGATGCTTCAGTTCGTCGGGAGTGATACGGTCGCCCTTCACCTGCTTGATGAAACGTTCCCGCTCGCGCCAGCGATGGAGCACATAGGCGACGACTCCGGTCAGGAACAAGACCAGCAGCCAGCCGCCGAGCAGGTGAGCGTCGCGGGCGATGAGGTCGAGTTGCTTGCTGAAGAGGAAGCCCAGCAGGGAATAGCCGGTTGTCCACAGCAATCCGCCAATCAGATCAAAAAGCAGGAAGCGCCCGTACGGGAGATTCACCATTCCCGCCAACGCAGGAGCAGCCGTGTTCAGCCCGGGAACGAACTTGCAGATGAGGAGCGTGCGCTCGCCCCAATTGCTGAACCTGGTTTCGGTGCGGCGGACGCAGGAGTCCGGCTCCAGCGCGATCCGGCAGAGAAGGTTGAGTACGATTGCGCCACGCCGTTTGCCGAAGGAGTACCAGAAGATATCAGCGCCCATGCATCCCGCGGTGCCCACAAGAATCACCAGCGCCAGATGCAGGCGGCCCTGTCCGGCAAGAGCTCCGGCGGCCAGCAACAGAGGCGTCGCGGGGATGGGCAAGCCGCCTTGCTCCAGCAGTACCCAGCCAAAAAGCAGGGCATAGCCGTAGTGAACCACGAATTGGAGCGTGTCGCCCATTCGCTTCTGAAGAATAACGGAACTGACTTATGTGGATGCGATGATCCGGGGGAAGTTTCCGCTTAGCCGCAGTATAACCCACGGAGTAACGTGTCCGGGACTATAGAGGTTGTTCGCGGGATCGGAAGCTGCGGAAGACGAGGTGGGATTAATCGCCTATGTTGTCAAGGCGTTGCTAGTGTGATGGCGATGTTGTTATGAACAGGCATCAGCTCCAATCTCCCTGCAAAAACCTGCTGGCCCAAGGGATCAACTTAGTCGCGTGAGGCCGCCGGAGTGGCCGATGTAACGCCTGGCGGTTCAGCGATTTGCGACTCTTCCTTCGTGTCCCAGGTGAGGATTTTCAGATCCAGAACAAAGATCGAGTACAGCACAGGAACCAGCAGCAAAGTAATGAATGTTGCCACCGTCAACCCGCCGATTTGCGCGTAGCAGAGTGGTTGCCAGAGCGGACCGCCGTGCATGGCGAGCGGGAAGAGCGCCAGCACCGTCGCGCCGACGGTGATCATCACCGGGCGCAAGCGAATGATGCCGGCATCGATCACGGCTTCTTCGAACGGCTCGCCCTTGGCATGCATTTCCTCAATGAAATCGAAGAGAACGATGACGTGGCTGACGATCACACCGATCAGGCTGACGATACCGAGGAACGCCATAAAGCCGAAGGAAGTTTTCATTATCCAGAGCCCGTAGATCGCTCCCGCAACGCCGTAAGGCGCGGCAGCGAAAACAAGGAATGGCTTGACCGCATTGTTGAACTGGAACATCAACGCGAGGTAAATCATCGCCACGGAGATGGCCAGGACCAGGGTCAGATTGCGGAAGCCATCGATCTGCTTGTTGTACTCGCCGCCGATCTCGATCTTGTATCCAGGCGGCACGGTCTTCTCGAACTCTTTCAGCTTCGGCAGAACGACGCTCGTAATCTCCGACGCCAGGTGGTTGCCGGCAGGGAAGGCGAAGATCGACATCTCGCGGAACTGATCGATACGGATGATGCGGTTGGTCATCATGCTCTTATCGATGTCGGAGATCTGCACCAGCGGAATCTTGGTGTTATCGCCGGAGGAAGACGAGTAGACATAAAGATTCTGGATGTCGGAAAGCCGTGCGCGCTCATTCATCTTCAAGCGCGCGACCACGGGAATGTTTTGATCGCCGTCCTGGAGGGTGGTGACAGTTGTGCCGCTCATGGCGCCGGTAGCGGAGTTCGCCACATCCAGATTGGTGATTCCCGCCAGGTTGGCGCGGTCGGGATCGACCTGCAGCGTTACCTGGAAGCTGTCCTTCAGCCACTCGTTGCGCACGCGGCGAGCCTCAGCAGCTGAGCGGACAATCTCTTCCACGCGCGAAGTGATCTTGCGCATCTCGGCGATGTCGGCCGCGCTGCGCTCGGGATTCGAGCTGACATCGGCCTCGCTGACCACGCGAATCTCCACCGGATAGTTGATGGGATTGGTCTGCAGCTGGCGATAATCGCAGCGTACGCCGGGAACCTTGGCAGTCAGGACCGGCTGCACCTGATTTACGAAGTCCGGCGTGATGTCTTTGTTGCTCAGCTGTACCAGCACCTGCGCGTAGTTGAGCTGCTTGGGTTGCGGCGAAACCGAGAACCAGAAGCGCGGACTTCCACCGCCGACCCAGGTGGTGACGTAGCGCAGGATGTGCGACGGCGAGCCGTCTTTCTCCGGGTGCTGTTTACCGTAGACATCCGCTTGCTCGCGGACGATCTGTTCGACCTGTTGCGCGGCGCGATTGGTCGCGTCAAAGTTGGCGTCGTTGGGCAGCCAGACATCGATGTAGGACCAGTACTGCACGTCGTCGGGGAAGAACGATGATTTCAACTGCAAGAACAGAAATGCGCCGAGCACCAGGAAGGCCAGCGAACCGATGGTGAACTTCCAGCGATGCTCAATCGCGAACTTGGCCACGGTGGCGTACTTGCCAGTAAAGCCCTTGGTGCGGCGGTCTTCGATCGGCGGTTCAGGCTTGCCGGGCCGCAGCAGGTAATAGCCCAGCAAGGGGATGAAGGTCATCGACGCCAGGCGCGAGCAGACCAGGGCTACCGTCATCACCACGGGCAAGCTGTAGATGAACTCGCCAGTGGTTCCGGTGATCATCAGGAACGGCAGATAGGCGACGATGTTGGTGATCGTCGCATACATGATGGCGACCGCGATCTTAGTGGGGCCGAGCCAGGGCGCGACGATTCGCGGATGTCCCTCGGCGAGCATGCGCTTGATGGAGTCGCCCGCGACGACGGGATCGTCAACCAGCAAACCCAGCGCGATGATGAGCGATGCTACCGATACCTGCTGGATGTCGATGCCGAGGACGTAGATCACGCCGAAGGTCATCGCGAGAGTGATGGGGATCGACAATGCCATCAGCACCGCCGATCGCCACTCCCAGAAGCCGAGCAGCGAGACGATGACGACCAGGCCGATCGCTTCGTAGAGCGCATCCATGAAGAGCTCGATCTGCTCTTTCACCTGTACCGGCTGGCTGGAGGTCGGGACGATGACGAGATCGCCCGGGAAATAGGGTGCGAGAGCGGCTAGCTTCTCCTTTACATGCTGTCCGAACAGATCGATTTGCTGGCCGGAGCGCATGTTGATGGCGACGGAGATGGCGCGGCTGCGATTCCAGGTTCCGTCTTTATCCTGCCAGGTGAGGTAATTCAGAAACGTGGGTGGACTCTGATAGGTGCGCGAGATGTCGACCAGGTCGCGCAGGTAAACCGGACTGTTCGAGGACGAAACGCCGATGATGACGTCGCCGATCTGCGGAGCGTTGGTGAACAGGCCGGAGGGATTGATGACCAGATCCTGCGGCCCGACCTCCAGCGAACCGGCCGGCAGCGTGATGTTCTGCGCGTTGAGGATGTCCTTGAGTTTGGAAGGATCGTATCCGTATTGCGCCAGCCGCTGCTGGGAGTAGTCGAGGTAAATCTGCTCGGGAAGTACACCGGAGCGGGAAACGGTCGACGTTTCCGGCACGCCTTGCAACGTGCGCTGAATCAGATTTGTGTAGTTGTCGAGTTGGCGATACGAGTATTTCGCGCCGGCGACCTTGGCCAGCTCGGCTTCCGTGTAGGCCGGATTGCGAATGATGGCAGGCTCCCACGCGTCAGGATAAAGTTCCGAGGCCTGCAGATTGTTGCGGATGAGCTGTCGGCCGCGCTGACGGATGGTCTCATCGTCGAACGAGGTGCTGGCGTCGAGGCCGACGTAGCCCGGACCGTCAAAGAAATGCAAGTCTTTGAGGGTACCGTTGCGTTCCCCGATATTGGCAATACTTTCGAAATTGGTGCGCACCGGACCGGCCGCGACTGTCAGCGGAAACGCGTAGATCACACTAACGCGCGGTTGCGGCGCGTTCTTGGCCAGATGGGAGCGGGTCTCTTCAATGGCCTTGCGAATTGGGCTGGCGCGCAGCGCGATCTCGGTCGGATTAGCGATCGGGCTAGCCACAGTGAGCATCAGCGCAGCCGTGTTGCCGAAGTTGCTATTGAACTGGATGGGGCCGGCGCCGCGAGGCAGATTCACCTGATTCATCTTCAGGTTGATGTCACTGAACTCCTTCTGCTTGTCCTTGACGTTATCGTCGAGCTGGATGTAGACGACCGCCAGGCCCGGAAAGCTCATGGAGCGGATGCCGAAGTTCGATGGGCTGTGGGGCTTGATGGTGGTGTTTTGCGTGGCCGCCTGCTCCATGGGACGCGTGACCAGCTGCTCCACCTGCTCCGCCGTGGCGCCGGGCCAATTACATTGGGCCTGGGCGACGCGCACAGGGATGTCGGGGTCCTTGCGCTTGGGCATGTTGTGATAGCCGTACAGGCCCCAGGCGAAGGTGGCGAGCAAGAGAATGGTGCCGACTTGACGATGCTCGGTGAAGAATCGCGCCGTGTTTTGCGTGGTCGCAATGATCTCGGCGTCGGATTTGTGATGGATGGACATTATCGCTGATACGCGGCGCTAAAGCGCCGCACTACCCGTGCGCCAAACTACGGAATGATCCTTATCTCTTCTCCATTCCTTACGTTGTTGCTGCCTTCTGTTACGACGCGTTCGTTCAGGTTCAATCCGCTGGTGACGGCGATCATGTTGCCATAGGTGTTGCCCAACGTAACGTCCTGCGTACGCACTTTCACGATGTCACCCGTACCTTCGGTGACGAACACGGCGAACCCATTCTGGTTGGTTGTACTGCGCACCACCGACGAGATGGGAACAACCATGACGCCGCCGGGAGGGCCGGGCGTGCCCACAGTGATGGAGGCGATCATGCCGGCCTTCAGCAGATTTTCCGGATTGTCGATGCGAACCTCGACCGAATAGACGCGGCTCTTGGGATCGGCTCCCGCGGAAATGGCAGTGACGTGGCCAGAGAATGTCTTCTTATAGGCTTCGGTCGTCACCGTCTGCGGGCTGCCAGGCTGTATGCGGCCGACGGCTGTGTCGGGGACGCCAAAAACTGCTTTCACAGTTCGCGTGTCCGCCAGGGAAAAGCCATTCGTGGCTGCGCTGACCAGTGTTCCGACATCGACATTGCGCTTGAGCACCCAGGAGTCGAAGGGCGCGCGCAGATCGCAATAGCTGAGGGCCAGCTGCGCTTCGGCAATTTGTGCGTTGGCGTTGTCGACGGCAGCTTGGGTGACCTGATCCTGCGCGCGGGTGTCGTCGTAGTCCGGTTGCGTCGCCGCGCCGGCTTTGTAGAGTACGGACACGCGCCCGAACGACAGCTTGGCGCGCTCGTGATCAGCCTGGGCCTTGGCGAGCGAGGCTTTGGCCTGATCGAGCTTCTGCTGATAATCGTCCTTCTGAACTACGGCGAGCACGGTGCCCTCAGAGACGTAATCGCCCTGATCGATGTTGCGGATGTGGCCATCGGCATCGCGCACCTGCTTGATGCTGACCAGATAGCCGCTCGACTTGAAGGCCAGATCGACCTGCTGATAGGGCTGGATATTGGCAGAGTAGGTATTCGTGCTGCCGGTATCGATGGTCTTCACAATGGCCGTGCGCACGGGTGTGATCTGGGTGTCGGCCGATTCCGATTTACGGCACGCCGATTGGAACAGGGCGACGGCGATCAGGGCTGCTAGCGCCAAATTGGTAGTGCGAGCCTTTAGGCTCGCGTTCAGCCGGGTCCAGAGAGATTCGGGATGCCAGTCCGTTGCCTTGCAACGGGCTGGCATCCCGGTACGGAGGGATAGCGCGAACGCGGCGCTAAAGCGCCGCACTACCAGGATCGCAGGCGTCCGCAGGAAAACCCGACGATGCTTATAGATCATGATGACTAGTCTGCACCCAACGCTTTCTCGAAGTTTGCCTTGGCCGTCCAGAACGAGGCAATGGCTTCGTTGTAGTCGGCGTTGGCCTTTTCAACAGCGGCCTCCTGTTGCAGAACATCGCGCAGCAGGACGGTCTTCTGTCCGTACTTGTCGGTGACTTCGCGCAGCTTCACGCGCGTGGCGTCCTGCTGGGCGGCGGCAACATCGACGGCCACGCGCGCCTCCTGCAGGTCGCGAAATTCCTTGTCGAGATTGACCAGGACATTGGCTTTCGTCTGGTCCAGGTTCAGCTTACTTTGCTCGACCTGCGTGGTTTTTTCGTTGACCACATCGCGCCGCCGGCCCCAGTCGAAAGGTTCCCAACTGAGCTCAATGCCGGCGCCCATGATGTTAGTTGGAACAAAGTTAACTCCGAACGGCGAGAGGTAGTGGAAGGAGGCGCCGATGTCGGGCAGGTATTCCGACTTGGCCAGACGCTTCACCGTGTCGGCCTGCTGGATCTTGATTTCCGCTTCCTTGATCTTGGGATTCTGCGCCAGCGCGGTGGCTTGCGCCGCTTTCAGGTCCTGCTCGGTCGGCGATAGCTCTTTGTCTTCTTCCGCGCGGAAGTCGATGTTTAGATCGCGTCCAAGCAGGTTGTTGAGGGTCTCCTTTGCGGTCGCCAGCTTGTCCTGCGCTTGCAGGAGCTGCAATCGTTCGTCGGCAAGCTTCGCCTTCACTTCCAGAAGTTCAGACTCGAGGACGACTTTTTCCTGGACACGCTCCTGCGTGATTCGATCCAGCTCTTCGTACTGTTTGATGCTGGCTCGTTTCGCCTCGATCACATTCTGGATCTCGACGATCGAGTAGTACGCCTCACGAACGTTGTCGACGACCGTGTTGCGTTGCTCGCGCAGCTGCTGCACCGACTGCTGGACGGAGAGCTCTTCGCCATGGACATGCAGGTTGATCTTGTAGAGGGTCAGCAGGGGCTGAGAAACCGTGCCGAAGATGTAGGCGGTCGGCTGAGCGGGCGTAGAGATGTTGGTGTTGGTGGCGGGAATGGGACCAATGCCCGGGTACGAACCGAACTGACCGGCAGGAACTTCAAAGGCAATGGGCGAAAGCAGCTGCGACGCAAAGGTATAAACGTTGAATGCCGGATAGCGCTTGGTCTTGGCTTGCTGAACTTTGTCTTTGGAAATGTCCAGGTCGAGTGCGACGATCTTGAGGTCGCGATTGTCGGCCAGGGCAAGCTTGACAGCCTGATCAATGGTAAGCAGGTCCGGCTCCGCGCTGTCGTCCTGGATTGCCGGGTGGGCGGCTGCTGCGGTCACCATGCTGCACGTAAGCAGAAAAATGCCTATGACTGTACCGGCAAATCTCCGCACGAGAATACCCTGGGCGCGCAGGACAATTTCCCTTCAGAAGGCGGTAAGTTGGTTTGTTTCTTCGGGAAAGCATTAGATCATTTTCTGACGGGAAATGGGAAGAAGGTTCTTGTGGAAGGGCAGGGAAGTCCTCTGGCGGTCGTCTTGGCGCTTGATTGCAGGAGAGAGTAGGATGTGATGACTGCGGGAGGGATCGATGACGAAGGCGCATTCGGTTGCTACAGCGGTGATGTTAGCCGTGGTGTGGACGATGGAGGCGGGGGCGCAGACGGCGCAGCCTCCGGCGGCGAATTCCAACCTGACGGCTGGAGCGACGCCGACCTCCGATCAGTCCGTGTCGCCCGAGGTGCAGGCGAAGCTGGTGCAAGGGATTCGCCACGCGATCCTGATGCAGGCGAATTACACCGTCTTTGACAATCTCGGATTTTCGCTGGAGGGCCGAACCGTGACCCTTACTGGCCAGGTGCTGAATCCGACATTGCCGAAGGATGTGCAAAGCGCGGTGAAGAAAGTCGAGGGCGTGGATAAGGTCGTCAACAAGATTGAAGTGTTGCCGCCGAGCCCGATGGATGCGCAAATCCGGCAGCAGGTCCAGCAGAAGATTTACGGCGGCTATGGGCCGCTGTTCAAGTACGCCAATATGCCGAATCCGCCAATCCGGATCATCGTCAAGAATGCGCGCGTGACCTTGTATGGCGTAGTCGACAACGAGACGGACAAGAACATGTGCACCCAGCGAGTCAACCAGATCTCCTCTGTGATGTCGGTGACCAACAATCTGGCAGTTGTGCCGCCAACCAGCAATAACAATACGAAAAGTAACGACACAAGCAGCAGCAAGAAGAAGTGATCAGCGGCTGTGGAAGCTGCGCAAGCTGATCTCGCCCGAGAAATTCACCGTCCTTTCATACTCCGCGCTGCCTTGCACGTTGTGCGCTGTCTCAAGTACACCTAGACTAGGTAGGCACTTCAGAGGAGAGCACATTGGGCGAGGCGATCATTCAGGCCTGCGCAGTCGAAAAGTATTATCCGCAGCCGGATGGCAATCGTATTGAAGTCATTGCCCCGACCGATTTGGAAGTGTGTCCGGGCAAGATTGTCGGCCTGCTGGGACCTTCCGGCTCAGGTAAATCAACCCTTTTGCGCATGCTGACTGGCCTGTCGAAGCCGTCGTCGGGCCATGTGCTGTGGCATGGCAAGCAGATGGATGGGCAGATTCCCAACGTAGCCATCGTCTTCCAGAGCTTCGCGCTGTTTCCCTGGCTCACCGTGCTAGAGAACGTGGAGGCGCCGTTGGTTGCGCGCGGCATCGGAGCCATCGAACGGCACAAGCGCGCGTTGAAGATGATCGACACGGTCGGCCTCGATGGCTTTGAGACGGCGTATCCGAAGGAGCTTTCCGGTGGCATGAAGCAGCGCGTAGGTTTCGCGCGCGCGCTGGTGGTCGAGCCCGAAGTGCTGTTCATGGATGAGCCGTTCTCCGCGCTCGATGTCCTCACGGCCGAGAACCTGCGCTCCGAACTGCTGGAGTTGTGGCTGAACAAGAAGATGCCGACCAAGTCGATCTTCATTGTCACGCATAACATCGAGGAAGCGGTTCTGCTGGCGGATCGCGTGATTGTGCTGGGCCGTAATCCGGGGCGGATCCGCTCCGATTTCGAGATCGACATTCCGCAATTTCGCGATCGCAAGTCGCCGCGATTTCTCGCGTACGTCGATTACATCTACAAGACGCTGACCCAGCCGGAACACGAACAGGCTGCTCCGGGCAAGGCCGCTGTCGCTGCGACCAACGGTCAAGGGCGCGAGAAGACCAAGTTCCAGATGTTGCCGCACGCTCGTCCCGGAGGCATTGCCGGCTTCATGGAGCTGCTGACGGATCGCGGCGGCCGTGACGACCTCTACAAACTGGCTGACGAGCTCTCGATGGATGTAGACGATCTTCTCCCCATCGTTGATGCATCGGTGATGCTCGGCTTCGCCGTGCTGCGCGAGGGCGATGTCGAGATCACGCCCGAAGGCCGCAAGTTCGGCGAAGCTGATATCCAGATGCAGAAGCAGCTCTTCCGCGAGGCCGCGCTGAAGAACATCGCGATTCTGCGGCTCATCGAGAACACGCTGCACGCCAAACGCGACCATGCGATCGGCGAGGAATTCTTCCGCGATATTCTCGACGAGCATTTCAGCTCCGACGAAGTGGAGCGCCAGTTTCAGACGGCACTGAACTGGGGCCGCTACGCAGAGATCTTCGACTACGACTCAGAAAAAGGTCGGCTCTTCCATCGTGAAGACGCCGACGTGTTGCCGAGCGCGGAAGACCACTGATGGCGCGCTCGACTTGGCAACCCGTAAAGATCCTCGGCAAAGGTCCGTGGTCGTTGCTGCCGGCGCAGACCTGGTCGGTGCTCACGGATTTCTTCATCTTCGCCGCCGGCCTGTCGGTCTTCTACCTCATTCTGGTTCTGGCGCGCACCTGGTTCGGGCCGTTTAATCCGCACGTCGAAATCTCCCGCGATCCTTCGCACCTGCCGCTCTACGCCGCGTATTCGCTGTTGCGCATCACCATCGCCTACATCCTGTCGCTCGCCTTCACGCTGGTCTACGGATACGTTGCCGCGTACAACCCGCGCGCCGAGCGCATCATGATTCCGCTGCTCGACATTCTGCAGTCGATCCCGGTGCTCAGCTTCCTGCCGGGAGTCATGCTGGCGATGGTCGCGCTCTTTCCGCGGCATCAAGTCGGCGTCGAGTTGGGAGCGATCCTGCTTATCTTCACCGGACAGGTCTGGAACATGGCCTTCAGTTTCTATTCCTCGCTGAAGAGCATTCCACGCGACATGCGCGAGGCCGCCAAGATCTATCGCTTCAACTGGTATCAGCGCTTCACGCAATTCGAGCTGCCTTTCGCCGCGATCGGCCTGGTGTGGAACTCGATGATGTCGGTCGCGGGAGGCTGGTTCTTCCTCATGGCCTGCGAGATGTTTGTGCTGGGCAACGACGACTTTCGCCTGCCCGGACTTGGCTCGTACCTGCAGACAGCAGCCAGCGCCGGCGATACCCAAGCGATCCTTTGGGGTGTCGGTACGATGATCGCGGTTATCGTGCTGCTCGACCAGATCGTCTGGCGGCCGGTGATCGCGTGGGCAGAGAAGTTCAAGGTCGAGCAAGTGGAGAGCACCGACGCGCCGCAATCCTGGTTTCGCGATCTGCTGCAGGGATCGCGGCTGCTGGTCAAGCTTCGCAAGCGTGTCATCAATCCGCTGCGCGAGCGAGTGATGATGCATTACGCGCGCCACTTCGACACCGACCAGGAAGAAGCTCCCGCGCCGACGTGGAAAGTGTGGATCGGCCGCACTATCGCAGCGCTCGCCGTGCTGGGCGTCTGCTACGCGGTGGTCCGCGCCGTGGGAATGCTGACACAAATCAACGCAAGTGACTTGCACCAGATCCTGATCGGCACAGCCGCAACCTTCGGTCGCGTTCTGGCCGCGCTGGTTATCGGCTCACTGTGGACCATTCCCGTCGGAGTCGCCATCGGCTTCAATCCGCGACTGGCGCGCATCGCCCAACCGCTCGCGCAGATCGCAGCTTCCGTGCCGGCGACGGCGCTGTTTCCCATCGTGCTGCTGGTGCTCATCCGCATCGGCGGCGGGCTGGGACTGGGATCGGTCCTCCTGCTCCTGCTGGGAACGCAGTGGTACATCCTCTTCAACGTGATCGCCGGAGCGATGGCGATTCCCACCGACCTGAAAGAGTGCGCGGCGCTGTTCAAGTTCTCCACCGCGGAGCGATGGAAGAAGGTGATCATGCCGGGAATCTTTCCGTACCTCGTCACCGGGCTGGTGACCGCTTCCGGCGGCGCGTGGAACGCCAGCATCATCGCCGAGTACTTCCGGCTGAAGGATGTGACCTACACGACCGTCGGCCTGGGCGCGACCATCTCGCGTGCCACCGACTCCGGCAACTTCGCGCTGCTGCTCGGCTCGACCATCGTGATGGCGATGGTCGTCGTGACGGTGAACCGTCTGGTCTGGCGCAGGATGTACCGCCTCGCCGCCAACCGCTACACGCTGGAGACGTAGAGAAGCCGTTCTTCGCAGGAGGGTCGGAAAATCGGGGAGACCAGGCTCACTAGAGTACCTTGTGCGCCATGAGCACAGGGTCTAATTTCGACGACCGGCTGAAGAGCCTACCATAGAGGCGGTACTTCGTTCCAGCGGGCTGCAAAACGCCAAGGGAATGCCCTCACCTCCGGTTATCCGTCTGCGGCTCGGGATGGATCAGCACGCGGAACAGTTCCGGTACTTCCTGCCGGAATCGTCCCTCAACTGCGGTCTGAACATCGTGCACGCGCGACAGCGGCAGATCATCCTGCATGGTGAGATGGGCGGAGAGATACAAACGTCCGCCAACGCGCTTGAACATCAGGTCATGCATATCGACGACCTCGGGAAAGCCCTCGGCGACGGTCTGCAGTTTCTGCTCGAAGCTGGGCACGCGCAGCAGGCCGTCGCTGGTCTCGATAGTGGCAGGTTCGCTTTCGATGTGCGTCAGGATGTTGGAGATCTCGGGCACATCCTGCTTAATCTCGCCTTCCAAGCGCGTCACGCGATCATGCGCTTCCTTCAGGCTCAACCGCTCGTCGAGTTCGACGTGCTGCTCGACGTGCAGGCTGCCGCCGAGATCCTGCACGCTGATGTCATGAACGTTGAGATTGTTGCGCGTAGCCACGGCGCGAATGCGATCGAAGAGGCTCTCCTGATGGCTGGCCCGCGCCACAGTATTCACTACGACGTCGGCGTCGGGCAGCAGACTCCGAATGCGCGTCGCAACATCGTTGGAAACCTGCTCCGACTTCTGGAACGTTACGTTGCGCGACATCGCAACCAGGACGTCGGCAAAGTATCGGCTGCCGACGCGACGAATGCGCACGCGGTCCACCTGCAATACACCGTCGACCCGGTAGACCTCTTCGATGATGCGATTGCGGATGCCTTTGGGAGCCGCATCGAGCAGGGTATCGATCGTCTGCCGCGCCAGCCGCGAGCTGACGTAGACGACGATACAAGCTACGAACAGCGCCGCGACGGGATCGGCTTTGAACAGCCATGGCAGCGAAAACTGCCGTCCCACTAGCACCAGTGCCAGCCCCAGAATGACCACTGCGCTGGACCAGATGTCGGTGCTGAAGTGCAGGGCATCAGCCTGCAACGCCTGGCTGTCGTACTTGTCAGCGATGCGGCGCAGGCGGCGGGAGCGCCACACGTCGACCACAATCGAGATTCCCATGACTACGAACGCCCAAACCGTCGGCTCGATTTCCACCGAGTGAAAGAACAGGCGCTTGCCGGCTTCGTAGACGATCCAGACGCAGGTGAGCAGCAGAAGGCCGGTCTCAACGAATGCCGAGAAGCTCTCGATTTTGCCGTGACCGTACTGGTGATCGGCGTCGGCAGGCTTGTCGGAGACGCGAACGGAGAAGTAGGTCATCGCCGCGGCAACCAGATCGAGTCCCGAGTGCGCCGCCTCCGACAAGATGCCCAGGCTGCCCGTCGTTGCACCGACGACCACCTTCATCAGCGTGATAGCGATGGCCGCAACGATGGAATTCAACGCCACGGCTTTCTTCTCACGCTGCATCTCGGCGGTGCGAACGGCCTCAGTCATACGCTTCGATTATTCACGTTCCTCAGCAAATCCGCCAACCGAAGCAGGTTCGGATGCGCTGCTATTCGCCGTCTCCTACCCACAATGTGATACGATTTTCTACATCCATCTGCACCGCCTTCAGGCGGCATTATCTGGAGGAAAACCACTTCATGTCACGTTTCACAAAATTGGTACTCGCGCTTTCGTGTGCCATCACGCCAATTGCCTATGGCCAGCAGCCAGCCACTCCGGCGCAGCCGCCAGCACCTACCGCCGCACCGGCGGGGCAGGCCGCTGCGGCTGCTCCTGCCCCCGCGACGACCAATGTCCCCATGTCGGAACCCGTTATCACTTTGAAAGGTGCCTGCCAGACCAAGACCGGCAGTACGCCGCCGACTGGTTGTGTCAGCAGCCTCACGCGCGAGCAGTTCGAAAAACTCACCACTGCTCTTCAGCAGAACGACAAGCCTGTCCCCCCGGACGTGAAGCAGAGATTTGCTAAACGCTACGCCGATCTGCTCGTCCTTGCTGATGCGGCCCGCCAGTTGGGCATGGAAAACGATCTCAGGGTGCTGGAGATTTTGACCTTTGCCGAGACCCAGATCCTGGCTCAAAGCCTCGATCAGCATTACATGGAAGAGTACGCACATCCCAGCGACCAGCAAATCCAGGACTACTACAACCAGAACATTAAGAAATACACGGAAGTAACCCTGCAGCGGATCAGTATCCCGATCCCGCAGGCAACTGCCGACAAGCCCAAGCCCACTGACGACGAGCAGAAGGCCTACGCCGTGAAGATCCGCGAGCGGTGGGTCGCGGGAGAAGATCCGGCCAAGCTGGAAAAAGAAGTCTACGAACACGCCGGCTATTCAACGACGTCGCCTGACGTGAATCTGGGTGCTCGCCGGCCGGGCTCGCTGCCTCCCACGCATGAGGTGGTCTTCGAATTGAAGGCTACTGAGATCTCGCAGCCGTTTAACGATGCCGCCGCTTATTACATCTACAAGGCGGTGTCGGTTCGCCAGGTGCCTTTGAGCGAAGTGAAGTCGACTATTGAGACGACTCTCCAGCGGCAAATGTATCAGGACAAGATTCAGCAGATAAAGAGCTCGGTAACACCGGAGCTCAATGTGGCCTATTTCGGTCCTGACATTCCCGAGCAGCCTGCGCAAGGGATGCGACCGGGAATGCCTGGTGGGATGAGGCCCGGAGCGCCGCGCCCCATGCCGCCGCCACCGCCTCCCGCAGGTGCGGCTGCACCGCCGCCTGCCAGCAATGCGACTCCGGCTAACGCAGGAGCGCCACCCCAGTAACCATGCCGCCAGACCGGACTGTCCTGGTTACGGGGATTTCGGGCAATCTGGGGATCAGGCTGCTTCCACTACTTTCGGAGTTTCGTGTGGTGGGCGTCGATATGCGCCCACCCGAAACTTCCTCGCCTCTGCAATTCCAACAAATGGATCTCGGCCGTGAGGCCTGTTGCCGCCAGCTCATCGAACTGCTGCGCGACACCCGCGCCGAGTCCGTCGTTCATCTCGCATTTGTTCTTGACCCGCAGCGCACCGGCGTTCTCGATGTGGAGCGCATGTGGCAAATCAACGTTGCCGGCACAGCACGCGTGATGGAAGCGATCAGCGTCGTCAACCGCACCGGCGGCGATATTCGCCGCTTCATCTTTCCCAGCAGTGTCGCTGCGTACGGTCCGGAGACCGCAGGCGCCGTAAAGGAAGACGCTCCACTTCGCGCTCACACTTTGCCCTACGCGATTCACAAGCGCGAATGCGACGAGATCGTCCGCTATCGCGCCGAGAGTCTCGGTGACTGCCGGACCTACGTTCTTCGTCCGCACATCTTCACCGGCGCCAGCATGCAGAACTACATGGTCGGGGTCCTGCGCGGAACGCCGTTAGGCCCAAGCAAGCGCGCAGCGCGAATGCGCGCCGAAGGACGCCGGCTCCCGCTAATGCTTCCGAGCGGAGCAAAGTATCTCGAGAAGCGCGTCCAGTTCGTCCACGTGGACGACGTCGCGCGGCTGCTGGTCGTTCTACTCCATCGTCCCGTTACTGATCCGCCAATCACTATCATGAATATGGCGGGCCGCGGCGAGTCGCTCACCTTGCAGCGTTGCGCCGAAATGGCTCATGCCACGATCAAGCGCGTTCCCGGCCGCGCCGTCTTTCGCACGATACTGCAGCTCTTATGGCGATTCGGCATCTCGGCGATTCCGCCCGAAGCCGCTCCTTACCTCATCGGCTCCTACACCATGGACACCACACGGCTACAACAGTTTCTCGGCTCCGACTACACGCGCGTGATCCAGTACACGATTGAGGATGCGCTACGAGACAGCTTCAATGTGAATCTCTGAGAATTGTTCAGCGGGGATGCTGGATTTTCGTGCTTAGTTTTTGGGAGCTCCCCTTCCTTCCCCAAGCGGCAGAAATTGTATCACTAGACTTCTCGCGCCCATCCCGGAGACGGACGTTGACACAAAGTTTTGACAAGATGATGCTGATCACGATTTCGGAAGGAAGGCCAGGCAAGGAAACTAGGCTGAGCGATACTACAGCTCAAGCGCTACTGAACCGGCTCGCCGGATTCCTTCGCCAGTCTCTTCAGACCCGGTTTCACATAGCCGCGGGCCAGGAATATTCACTGCTCTGCTGAGCGACCGTTCTCAGTCATGATGCCCCACTTGCCACAGACCGCCGTTCCAGATACTTCGCAACTGCGGTCTCCAGATTGAAGTACATGCCGTCGCGTCCGAGTGCTTGACCCAACTGCGATTTCTGGATCACGTCGAGTACTTGCGGATTGATTCCAACTAGCCAGAGTCTTACGCCGCGCTCACGCTGTCGCTTCTCGCCTTCGGTCAACATCTTGAGGGCCGTATACTCGAGATCAGGAACACCACGCAGGTGCAGAGCAACGACCTCAGGCTGGGCTTCCGCAATAAAGAGTCTTATTTTCTCGGCGATGTGTTCAGCATTAGCGAAGAACACCCGTCCCTCCAATCTCAGCAGCAATAAACCGGGAAATGTCTCGTCTTCAGGATGTTCCTCGGAGCGAGGCCGGAATACGTTCGTGCCCGGCTTGCGTCCGAGAACGTATACCGGCGGATCAGTCGCCTGGTAGGCCAGTGCGATCAACGACACAATAATGGCAACGATGATTCCCTTCAGAGTTCCCACCAGCACCACGCCCGCGAATGCAATAAGTGCCCACGTGAATTCCGTTCTACGTACAGCGAGAATTTCACGGAACTCCTTTGGCTTGATCAGCCCGATGGAATAGACAATGACCACGGCCGCGAGGGTGGCTTGCGGCATTAAGCCGATAAGCGGAGCGAGCAGAAGCATGGTCAGGAGCGTCATGGCTGCCGTCACGATTTCCGCCATTTGCGTATGTGCTCCTGCCAGACGATTGACGGCTGTCTGTGTGGTACCGCCTCCAGCGGGCATTGCGCCCAGAAGCGCGCCACCGGCATTCGCCAGTCCGGTCGCAAATAACTCCCGGTTAGCCTGCGGGGAAGGGTCATCGCCGCGTGCAAAAGCTCTCCCGGCTGCGATGGTTTCGGTGAAGCTCATAAGGGTAATGCCCAAAGCGCCCGGCCACAGTTGAGACGCCAGCGACAGCACCGGCGGGGTAAATGACGGCAAGCCCTGCGGAATGTGGCCGACTAATTCAACTCCGTGTGCATGCAGGTTCAGAAAGAACGCGCCCGCAATTCCTGCAGCCACGGCGAGTAGCGGAGCCGGCGCTTTAGGCGAGAGTCGCTCCATCGCGACCAGCAAGACGATTATGGAAATTCCGACGGCTAGCGTTGCCAGCGATGTCTTCGGAACGCCGTGAATGGTTGCGAGAAAATTCTGGACGAACGTACCCCTGGCGAAGTGAATACCAAGAATCTTTGGTACCTGGTCCAGCACAATGGCGACTCCGATGCCGGCCTTGAAACCAATCAACACCGGTTCGGAGATGAAATTCGCGACGAAACCCAGTCGCAGGATCGAAGCGAGCACGAGCATCGCTCCTACCAACAGCGTCAGCGTGGCGGAGGCGGATAGCAGAGAAGCCGCATCACCGTTCGGAACCACCTCGCCCAGTTCCGCAGCGGCCAATATGGCCAGCGTAGTCGTCGTGCTCACGCTAAGCACTCGCGAGGTGCCCAGCACGGCGTAGATCACCATTGGCAGAAAGGCGGTGTACAGTCCCACTTGTACGGGCAGGCCGGCGATCGTCGCGTACGCCATCGCTTTGGGAATGACTACTGCAGCAGTGGTCAGACCAGCGATGACATCCGGCCGCAACCAGTCCTTCTGGTAATTGAGCAGCCAGTCTGGCAGGAGCGCGAACTGTCCTACATTGCTACGTGCTGTCACGAATTGCTTCCGCTATGAAATTGACTGTTGACCGAGGTACCGTGCTGGCTCGGGTGCTTGCATCTTCAGCGAGCAATGCCGACTGGATACTTCTTAAACATCTTTTCTACTGCAGTATTGACCTGGTCCACCAGCTTCCCTCTATTGTCGCTGAGTTTCTCTTTCGCTATGCCTCGCCACGCGATTTTCTTGTGAGTGGCATCGATAAGATCAACCACGAGCTGCCCCTTATGTACGACCACTGTCGTGGTCACGCCGGGCATAGCACCCCACATGAGAAAGTTCTGATCGAACGGCGGAACTCCGGCGTATCCGCTGTAGAGGTCGGAGTAACTCACCGCCATATCCGAATCCGTTGAACCGTACATCTCGACATAAAGATCCGGATGGCCGTCGGTCTTCTGCAAGCCGCGCTTGGTGAGTTCTTCTTCGATGGCGCCGGCAATGCAGGCAGCCAGCATTGGGCGGGAGACCGCATCATGCCCGCCCCAGGCGAAGGTCTTGAACCTGGCAAAATCGAGGTTTGGGTCGTAAGTCACGTTGATCTTCTGAGCGTGGGCGTTGAGCGCAACCAAGCCCGCCAGAAGAAACCACCGCAGTCCACGACACAGAAGCTGCGAGGAACGCGAGCCTTCCATCGGGTCATCCTTCCGAGGGTGTTAAACCGGCGACTAACAATATTGCCTTTCCCGGTATCAATACAACCTTCCCGCCACGCTGGCTACTAGGGATTTGCCTAGTGGTGCATGGTTGCGGCAAAGGCTGGTATCGTTTAAGTTAAGGATGCGCACGGGCACTCGATGCTGACGTACATCTGGCGGACCTCGGTCGTGACAGCAGAATTTTGTGGGACTGAGCGCGTGCGGCTCGACCGGAGTCTCTCTAGCTACCACCATGCGTTTGCAGAGCCACTGTTGCCGCACGAACGGCAAGCGCAATGAGGAAGCCGGTCAGCAATAAGCCCAAGGTGGCAATCAATATAGCGGTAATTCTCGACCCTTTTTTTACCGGGCGTAGATCGCCGTAGCCGACGGTGGTCGCGGTAATGAACGCCCAATAAAAGCTATCGAAATGTGACCAGCCTTCCATCTTCCCTACGAGTTGTCCAAGCAGAGTTATCCCTGTCGCCAGCACCAGTAGTAGCGGAAGAGCTACTAGGAGACCATAGCCAAATTCCTTCAGAAAAGTGATCGTTAGGCCGGTGAACAGCATCGGAACACCACCTCCCGTTCCTCCAACTCCATCTGGGCCTCTCAATCTCTACGGTAGGCACATCTCTGCGAAAGCAGAAAACGCCAGTGCAATACAGTCTGGGGCAGCACAGCATCCTGCCAGCAACGCAGGTTTAGGACCACTAACGTTGATCACCCGCACTACTGTTTATTGAGGTCGTCATTCTTGTAGTACTTGGTGCCTTGCAACGTCAACGAAAGGGCAAGGCCGTTCTTCGTAATTTCATACACCCACACTCCGGGGTTGACCTGAACAGCTCCGGCATATGCGCCGCCCTTGCTGCCTGCTTTGGCGGCCGCATCGGCTTCTGCTGAACCCGACCAACCCGAGTTGAGAAACTGATTCAGCGCTGCTGCATTTTCGAAAGCAAAAATGACTCGATAGTCCGTAATACCAACGCCTAAACCGCCACCAGCAGAAATCATCTTCATGAATGTTTCCTGCTTCGTCTTGGAATTGACGGCAATGCCGGCTCCACGTGCGGTGCTTACAAGCAAGATCTTTGTCCCCATATTGTTGAAGACAGCATATCCCGCCGACTTGTGGATGGCTGCTTTCGAAGCTGGTTGTAACTTGGATAGATCCTGAAGCGTTTCTGTTGCCATCTTGCGGATCTTCTGCCTATTTTTTTCACCATCGTCGTCTCCGAACGATGTGGCTACGACAAGCAGCAAGACGGCAAGGATCGTGGCTATCCGTTTGAATCTCATGGATGTGCTCCTTGAACGAGAATTACGGTCGTGCTGGAACGTCTTTCTCAACCCGGACTTGCTGGGCGCCCGCGGTGGAGAGTAGCGAGGCAAAAATAAGGGTTGTAAGCACCAAGCCATAGCGTTTCATGCTGACTCCAGGTTGAGCTTCCAGCGTTTACTTTGGCCCCACTGATCCGGGAAAGAAGATGTTGTAATTAAGGTGATTCGCAACATACTCGATAACCTTTTGTCTTTGGTTAAGGTCACCCAAGTTACACGCAGACGGCGAGAGCGACTCTCGCGCTAGGATCGCGTCTCATAGGCAGAGGAGAGCGCTATTGTCGATTTAAAGCCCCAGCACACTTTGTAGAACACCACTGTTCACTCGACAACTGGGGAAATCCCTAGTTACCTGCACCGCAGCCCCGCCTTACGCTACGATGTCATCAGCAGTAATCTTTGGAGACTGTACTCGACCATCTTCCCTGCGTCCCTGCATCAGCTGCTCTTCGCGACGTCGGCGTGTTTGGCTCTCTGCTGCATATTTGCATCACCGTCGGCAACAGCCGGTGATGCATGCCAGTTTGACGGCGGGACAATTACGGCGCCCTGCGGCTGCATCATGAAATGAGGCGACATGATCTGCACGCCGAATTCGTTGAATGCATCTTGAATGTGCGCGTGTAGATCAGACAGAGTCTCGATGCGTCGCTTAGCGTCTGTGATTCTCGCAATGAGCGTATAGGCAACGTAGAAGTCAGAGAGCTGCCGCTGCAAAACGTATGGTCCAGGCTGCTTTCTCACGTTGGGAGTGCGATCCGCGGCAAGGAGTAATAGTCCTTCCACCTGCCGCCACGGGGCATCGTAGCCGATGGTTACCGTGCAGGAAACGATCATCCCATCCGGATACCCAAGACGCGTGTGATTCTTGGTCGCGGTGCCGACCAGCACGGAGTTAGGTATTGTCACCTCTTGCCCTTCGACGGTGCGAACCTTGCCGGCGAGCAGCCCGACTTCTAACACCTCACCTTCGACGTCATTCACCAGCACCCATTCTCCCGGCTTGAGAGCCTTGGAGTAAACCACGAACAGCCCGCTCATGACCTGATTAATGATCCCGGTAGACCCGAGAGAGATCATCAGGCCAACGAACACGCTGATGCCTTTAAAGGCGTCAGTGCCGGAACCAGGAATGTAGGGATACGCCACCACAATTGCCAGTATCCACGTCACGCCGGTGAAGATACGCTCTGTCGCCTGCGCCGTTTCAGGCTCGAGCCACGAGACGCGTATCCGTCCGGCAACTACCTGCTCGAAAAATGCACGGCCCAACCGCACAATCCAGCGCGCAAAGAAGAAAATGACGACGACCGCAAACAATCCGGGGAGCGAATCCACCGCCGATCTTCCGAGGTGTTGGAAAAGCAGCAGAATGTAGCGGCCAAGCTGATCCCCCCAGGGCTCCGTGTAAGGAAAGCGCTGCAGCGAGAGACTGGCCCACGAATAGATTGCGGAGATGATGAGCACCGCCGCGATGGCGCGGACCGCCGCGTAAACCAAGGTATCGATTGGCGGCCGAAGATCAATACCGAATAACTGGAGGGGCGTTCGGACCAGCGGTTGTCTGCGGTGAAGGAGCGCTGTCAGCCGAGAGTGCGCCGTCCAAATCAATGAAGCTGCAATAAGAAGAATCACCAGCCCGACGAGGGTGAAGAGAATAGCCGAACGAATCACCGGCCAGGAACGCTCCGCAAGGCGCGCGCTCAGCGCCTCATCCAGATTATGCAGCGCGCTTTGCGAGGCCTGCGCCAGTGTTTCACCGGTCTCCTCGTCAAGGTCGCGGGTGCTGAGAAAAAGAAGAACCCTCCCGTCGTAGGTAAACGCTATCCCATCCTGGCCTTCGACGTTGAAGGGATGCAGCGCGATATCGCTCGCTCGCACACGCAGCGGCAGTTCATCCAGGCGAGCGAGAATCCGCTCCGCTCGCATTTCGGGATCGGCGCCGGCGATCGTGGAGCGCAGGACGGTGATCTCCCGGTTCCAGAAGTCTACGGGCACTTCCCTGGTGCTGACAGCGGGCTGGCTCGCGCCGGCAGGTGGAGTGTCGGAAGCGCATGCGAACTCTTGAGGGGCACATGCCAGCAGGATGATCCAGCCGATAGTGATGAACAACAGCCGCCTATGCACGAGCGGTTTGATCTGCATAGTTGCTCCTCCCAAGCGGAGCATAGCAAACTGGGGTCGAATTTCGGCGATCCAGGTTCAAGCTTGCGCCCAAACAGTAGCAATCCACCTGAAGCTTCACACGCTCAGCAAAAGCGACGCTTGCAACGAGAAGTGTCAAGCCTCCCCATGGTAAGCATCGCTCCCGCGTCAGCAACTGGGGAAATCCCCAGCTTGGACCGAACCATAGTCTTCATCGTTTGAGTCCCTTGTTTTGCACAGGCGAGAGGCCTAACATGGGGATCACTTGGCGCGGAATGGAACACACCTTAGTGCTATACAACCAATCCAGGCAGTAAGGTTACTTCTAGGTCAACGCCCTGAACCGAACCTCGCCGCCGGATAGCGCATGGCGGCGCCCTACTACGTTCTACCCGAACGGTCGCGAGCTCACTATGAGAGTGAGTTTCACTCGACGCTGCTCCACGCTACGCTGGTTTGTAGTCGCTACGTTGTCCTGCTCGTCACTCCTGTCAGGCATGGCTGTTGCCAATTCGAGCCCACCTCGCAGAAAGACCGTTCTGATCCTCAACGAAGTCGGGTTGGCTCACCCAGCTTCTGCGGTGGTAACGCGGGAGCTGATGTCTCAGCTCGAAGGCAACCGTGATTACGAGGTGGAGTTTTATATCGAGAGCCTCGACTCCACATTATTCGGGGAGGAAGGCACCCGCGAAGCCGAGTCTTTGCTGGTTCAGCAGTACCAGAATTACAAGCTGGATGCGATCGTTGCCATGGGGCCGGAGGCGATCAAGTTCTTGTCCCGCGTCTCCGGTTCGTTCTTGCCGGATGTGCCAATTGTCTTCTGCGGCAGCACCGAAGAGCAGGCCGGACGTCCCAAGCTCGATGGCCGATTTACGGGATCCTGGCTGAGACTTGAACCCGGAAGGACTCTTGACGCGGCACTGCGCTTGTTCCCCCAAACCCGGCACGTGGTGATTGTAGGTGGGACTTCCGAGTTCGACCGAGGAGTCCAGGGTATAACCAAGGCCAGTCTGGACTCGTATCCCGTAGCGCTGGATTTCACCTATCTCACGGACATCGAGATGCGCAGTTTGCTCGACCGACTGCGTCACCTGCCTAGTCAGACGGTGGTTCTGTATCTTTCGTTTTTCCGGGACGCCGCGGGGGCTCAGTTCCTTAACGCGACGACCGCCCTTCCTCAAGTTTCCGAGGCCTCAAACGCTCCTGTCTTTGGCATTTCGGATGTGTATTTGGGACACGGCGTCGTGGGTGGATACGTTGTGAGTTTTGCCGAGCAGGGCAGGATCGCTGCGCGTATGGTGTCGGAGATATTCGACGGGAGGAAAGTTCGAGACATTCCGATTGTGAGCGGTCCTAACTTTTACATGTTCGACTGGAGGCAACTGCAGCTCTGGGGCCTCAGTGAAAGCGCATTGCCGGTTGGGAGTGTGGTGCTGAACCGCGAACCGAGCCTGTGGGAGCGTACGAAGTGGATTTTGCTTCCTGGTGTTATGGTCTTGCTTACGTTGGGTTCGCTGGCAGCCTATCTACTCTACGAGAGAAAACAGCTCATCCAGGCGAGAAGAGAGCAGACCCGGCTCAGCGGCATGCTAATCAGTGCCCAGGAAGATGAGCGCAGACATCTGGCGGCCGAGTTACACGATGATTTCAGTCAGAGGTTGGCGCTGCTGTCCCTGGGTCTAGAAACTGCGACGGAATTAGTGCCGAACTCGCCCGAGGAGGCGAACCGGCAACTGCACGAACTCATCAACTCGGCTGGAGAGCTAGGTGCTGACCTTCACACTCTCTCCCATCATTTGCATTCCTCGACATTGGAGAGTTTAGGGTTGGTACCGGGAGTGGGGGCATTCTGCAAGGAGTTTATGGCGCAACAGGGAATCCACGTCACCTTCTTACACGAGAACGTTTCGCGCTCCGTTCCCCCGGATACCGCCCTATGCCTGTTCCGCGTGGTTCAGGAAGGCCTGCGCAATGTCAGGAGGCACAGCGGTGCGTCGGAAGCAAAGGTCGCCTTAAAGCAGCGCAATGGACACCTTCACCTGTCCATTTCCGACAATGGAGCCGGCTTTAACCCCCAAGACGTGGCGGACAGGCGGGGAGTCGGTATGTTTAGCATGGAGGAGAGAGCGCGTTTGATTG
>Ga0181532_10000044_pt1 | contig 124276 bp, 108 predicted proteins | sample PEATcosm2014_Bin_33_FD_119768 | JGI IMG/M metagenome (GOLD analysis project Ga0181532, IMG submission 119768) | Peatland microbial communities from MTU Mesocosm Facility, Houghton, MI, USA - PEATcosm2014_Bin11_30_metaG | ecosystem: Environmental > Terrestrial > Soil > Wetlands > Peat | place...
AGCGGTGTTGGCTTTCCAAGCGAAGCGTCTTTTCCACGGCCCGCTTTACGCCGTGCCTATCGGTTGGTGTTGATAAACTTCGCCGCTGGACAGCACCGCCCATGCGATGCGTGCGAGCTTGTTAGCGATGGCGACGATGACCTTGTTGCGTGGGGCCCGGGCTTCGAGTTGATGTGCCCATCGTCCCAAGCCGCCGGTGTCGTACTTCACCCGATACAACACAGCGCGTGCGCCATGGATAAACAGGCGGCGCAGATATTCGTTGCCCCGCTTGCTGATGCCAAACAGTCTGGCCTTGCCGCCAGTTGAGCGTTGCTTGGGAACCAGACCGAGCCAGGCGGCAAAGTCGCGCCCCTTGCGGAAGGCAGCGCCGTTACCGATGGCCGCAACCATTGCGGTGGAAGCCAGCGGCCCCACGCCGGGGATCTTTCGCAGGCGCTGGCGATGCGCTCGATCTCGGCGTCGGCGCCGTCAATGTCGGCCTCCAGTTGCTTCCACTCTTGCCACACCCCTTCCAGCAGCCGGCGCATGCGCGGCGAGAGGTTCGCCTCGGCATCTTCCAGCAACGCCACCATGTTGTTGCGCAGGTTCGCCGGTCGCTTGGGGAAGGTGATGCCACGCTCGATGAGGAAGCCTCGGATCTGGTTAATCACCGCGGTGCGGCGCTGTACCAGCCGATCGCGCACCCGATGGAGAGCTTGCAGGTCGAGCTGTTCGTCAGTCTTGATGGGAACAAACCGCATATTCTGCCGCACCACCGCTTCGGCGATAGCCTCGGCGTCCAGGAGGTCGTTCTTGTTCGACTTGAGATATGGCTTCACGAACTGTGCTGCGATTAAGCGCACATCATGCCCCTGGCTACGAATAGCCGCCGCGATAAAGTGCGCTCCAGAACACGCCTCCATGCCAATCAGGCTAGCCGGTAGGTTCGCCGTGTAGGCTAGCAACTGCTTGCGTGAAAACTTCTTGCGAGCTAGCACCTTGCTCTGCTCGCCGAGTGTGACCAGATGAAACGTGGTCTTGCCGAGATCGATGCCGATAGATGTGATGTGCATGCGATGATCCTCCGTGTATGCTGCCGAGCAACGATGTTACTCAGCGGCGGACCATCTCATTAACCGCCATAGCGCAAGCAAGGCTCCAATGCCCGGCCTCATCTGCCGGTCTCTGCCTGGACGATGTTGGCGACACTCCGGGTTTATACTGACGCGCGACATCTTCTCGCCCGAGGCGCTATGAAACTGCTCGCCCACATTCTTTTTGTTCTCACCCTAACATCCTTGTCATCTGTGGCTCAGAACATGAAACCTGCTCAACCCAACGCCAAATTCGCCGAAATGACCGACCGCTTTGTGAAGAAGTCGCTGGTACTTTCCCCGGTAAGCGCCTCGCAGGCCGGCTATCACAAGCACACCGATCCCGCGACCGGCAAGACCATCGATCTCGACGCGCAACTCGACGAGGTGGGCCCACAAGGAATGGCCGCGCAGGAAAAGTTCTATAGCGAATGGCGTGCACGCTTCCAGACCGAGACTCCCATCGCCGCGCTCAACCCGCAGGACGCTGCCGACTTCCGCCTCATCGACGACCAGATCGCGCTCAACCTCCTCGAGTTCCAGAAAATCCAAAACTACAAGCACAATCCGACCGTCTACGTCGAACTGCTCGGTAACGCTTTGTTCCTGCCGCTCACCCAGAACTATGACTCGAAAGAGGTCCGTCTCGGCGACGTCATCTCGCGCATCGGACAGATCCCGCGCTTCCTCGATCAGGCGAAATCTGATCTCATCGACGCCGATCCCATCTTCATCTCCACCGCGGTCGACGAGAACGATGGCAATCTTAACCTCCTCGACACTGTCGCCGCCGAGATCCCCGCAGGCTCGCCGCTCAAAGCGCAATTCGACAAAGTCGCACCCGCCGCTCGCCAGTCGCTCAACGACTTCACCGCCTGGATGAAGAACGATCTCGCCAAGCGCCCCACCCATGGCCGCACCTGGCGCCTTGGCGCAGAATGGTACGCGCCCAAGTTTCGTTACGTGATGGAAACCTCCATCAAACCCGACCAGGTGCTCGCCGATGCCGAAGCCCAGTTGAAGAGCATCCGCGCCGAGATGCTGCAGGTCGCGCTGCCTCTCTACAAGCAGATGTATCCCGGCGACGACAACTACGCCAGCGCCATTAACTCCTCAACGCCCATCAGCGAGGAGCGCGAAAACCGCATCATCAGCGCCGTGCTAAACAAGATCAGCGACGAACATCCGAAGCCCGATCAGCTGATGCAGGTGATCAATGACGACGTGGTCAGCATCCGCCAATTCATCATCGATCACAAGATCGTCACGCTGAGCACCCGCGACAATCTCAAGGTCATTCCCACGCCCGAGTACATGCGCGGCATCTTTTCGGTCGCGGGATTTCACGGAGCGCCACCGCTCGAGCCGACCGCTGAAGCCCAATTTTGGGTGACGCCCATCGATCCCAAAACGCCGGAAGCGAAAGCCGAGAGCAAGCTGCGCGAGTACAACAACTACACGCTGAAGTGGCTCACTATGCACGAGGCGCTGCCCGGCCACTACGTTCAGGCCGAGCACGCCGACGATGTGCAACCTCCGACGCGCCGCGTCTTGCGCAACCTGTTCGCCAACGGGCCGTACGTCGAGGGTTGGGCTGAGTACGGTTCTGATGTCATGACCCAAGCCGGGTATCTGGATTTCAGTCCCAAGTTCAAGCTCGTGCGACTGAAGGTTCAGCTGCGCGTGGCGGCGAATGCCATCCTCGACATCCGCATGCAAACCATGAACATGACCGACCAGCAGGCTCTCGACCTGATGACGAAAGAATGCTTCCAAACGCAGGCCGAAGCTGAAGGCAAGTTGACTCGCATCAAGCTGAGCTCAACCCAGCTGCCGACCTATTTCGTAGGCACGCGCCAGTGGTGGGAACTGCGCAAGAAGTACCAAGCAGCAATGGGCGACAAGTTTACGCTGGAAGACTTCCATGATCGCGCCTTGGACCAGGGCCCACTGCCACTCGAGTATCTGGAGAAGATCATCCTGCGGGAAGGAAGAAGCAATTAGCAATAGCAATTAGCGATTGGCCATATTAAGCAATTGGCAATTAGCGCGCGCGCTTGGCACTCACCATCAGTCGTGGGTCGGACGCAGCCGAACGCAGCCGACTAGCAATCGAACCAGCCGCAACGCGGCGGGATGAGGTTAGCCCGGGTCGTCAGACCCGGGTCAGGCGGCACAACTTTGCGAGCCGCGGCAGCGGCGCCATTTGTTTTAGCCGTGGGCGTAAGCCCGCGGTTACATCGCCTCCCAGCGGAGGAGCCGCGGAGCGGCGATACCTATCATCTGGGCTCTTGGCCGCCAAAAAAACGCCTGCCGTCCGGTCGGTTTGTGAAGAATTGTAAAACCGTGCTTCAGGCGTGAACCTTTCGCCCTGCTCTTCGTCTATATCAGTAACCCAAATCCAAGGTGGGCGCTGCAGTCACAACAGATGTAATCGGGCGCCCACCGCCTTTTTCCAGAGACAGGACGATTCTCGGGAATAGGCTGATGCGCCGGCGCAACTTTCGTTCGAACCCTCCTTATTCAATCGCGTACATGCCAATGATTCTCTCAATGGCGCGCCGGCACACGGCGCAGAAGCGGTCATAGCGCGTGAACATGATGCAGTTTTCTTGCGGACGATAGTATCCGCGCGCCTCATAGTTCGCGCCCTCGAACGCGCCCACACGATCCGAGTACTTGTCCGTTCCCAGCAACTCGTCTTCTTGTTCCTTCTCCTTTTCGAAGAGCGCATCCATCTCGCCTTCCGGCCGGTTCTCTTTGCGGATCTGTCGCCGCTGCGCCTGAATGTCCTTCTCGTACGCTTCGAACTCCGCTTTGCGCCACGGCGTCGGCACTGGCGTTCCTGCGATGACCAGGTCCTTCCACTTGAGCATCGCCGGATCGTGCAGCGCGGTTACATTCGGCTCCCATGGCTCAATACGCTGGCTCGACGGCTCGATGGCTACATCCGACGTATAGTACTCATCCGCCAAACCGGCAAAGTGGTGTCCAAACTCGTGCACAAAAACGTAGGGCATCCATTCGCTGTCGGCAGCAACCGTCGCATACAGGTTGAAGATTCCTCCGCCGCCGTAGGTCCTCGAATTCGTCAGAATCTCGATGAACTCGTACGGCGCCCACGACGCCGCATCGCGCAGGGCCTTGTTATCGGTGGTCATGATGTAGCGCTCGCTGTCGAAGGTGTCATACGACGTGCCCAGCGGCGGATGCCGATATTGCCCGGTCGATGGCCGCGAGATTCCCGGCTCGCTGGCTGGCGGGCACAATCCCCACACGTTGAAATCCTTGCGATGTTCTTTGAACGGCGAACGCGAGAACAGAATTTCCGTGGCCCGCTTCGCATCCTCTTCAAACTTGCTACGTTCGCCTGCGGTGTAGCCATCGCCCAGGATCAGCAGATCGACCTTCGTCTCCGGCTCGCCCATCTTCTGAATCGCGATCAGCGGGCCCGGCGACGCCGGATTCGTACGATCGATAAACTTGTCCTTGGGATCGATCGTCGTCGTCCACACCTCGTGGAAGTCGACGTCCTTCCCTTCCTTGCGCTCCTTCAGCACGATCTTCACCGGAGCGCTCGGCAATGGAAAGCGCAATGATTCCGAGAAGGTGCGGTTCAGTTTCTTCGCCTCGTCCGTGTCTACCCACTCGTCGAACAATGCGCTGAATCCGCGCGAGTAAAGAAGCTTTCCCGTCGCAAGGTCGCGCACCTCGAAGAAGTAGTTGCCGAGGTTGGTCGAGTCGATCGTCTTCGCCATATCGCCCGGCCACGGCAGCGGCTCAATCACCACGCGATCGAAGCTGAACATCTCCTGCGTGGCATTGCCGGTTTGGTAATAGTCCAGCCGCATGGTGGGAGGCTGGGTCGCGAAGGAAGATGTAATGAACACCAGGATGCAGATTAGTAGCGCAGAAATCTTCAGAAGGCGAATTGTCATAAGGTGTTTCGTTCCACGAAATTATTCGAATTTGTCATCACTGCCCGGAATTATGGAATTGACATCACGAGCGAAGCCGCGTATCTGCTTTCTGTTTCTGGGGCATCAATTCAGCTTCCCTGCAACTTCCTCCGCCGCCTCCAGAATCTTCCCTGCCTTCGCCATTCGCGCCAGGTGGTTGATGTCGCCGTGCAGCGGACGATCTTCAACTAGCTTATCCACCTGCTGGCGAATGACATCATACGCGGCTTGCGACGCCGGTGACGGCCGCACCGGGGCCCGCAGATCGAACGCCTGCGCCGCCGCCATCAACTCAATCGCCACAATCGTCCACGCGTTCTCGATGATCTGTCGCGTCTTGATCGCCGTCGTCATCCCCATCGAGACAAAGTCTTCCTGATCGGCCGCCGCTGGAATCGATCCAATTGCCGCCGGCGTACTGAGCACGCGATTCTCGCAGACCAGCGCGCCAGCAGTGTACTGCGTCAGCATCAACCCCGAAAACATCCCGGCGCCTCTGGTCAGGAACGCCGGCAAACCCGTCGACAAATGCGGATTCATCAGTCGATTCAGCCTGCGCTCTGAGAGCGCCGCGACCGTCGTCACCGACATGCCAACCAGCTCCAGCGCAAACGCCATCGGCGTGCCCTGGAAGTTCGCGCCGGTCAGCACCAGTTCTTCATCCGGGAAGAACGTAGGATTGTCCGCCGCGTGATTGAGCTCGATCTCAAGCATGTAGCGCGCCCACTTGAACGCGTCCTTCGCCGCACCCACAACCTGCGGGCTGGAGCGCATCGAGTACGCGTCCTGCACTTTCTTGCCTGGCAGCTTCAGCAGTTCCGAGTCTGTCGTCAGTCGACGAATGTTCGCGGCACAGTCCTCCGCGCCGGGATATCCACGCGTCGCATGGATTCGCGCATCGTACGCCTGCAGGTTGGCGTTGAGCGCCTCCAGCGTCATCGCCAGCGCGACCTCCTGCGTCTTCAGCCAGCGGATCGCGTCGAACAGCTCGAGGCAGCCAATCCCGGTCGTCAGGTCTGAGCCGTTAATCGTCGCCAGCCCATCGCGCTCGCGAAAGACAATCGTAGGAATGCCCACCTCATTCATTCCCTGCTTCGCCGGCAGGCGCCTTCCCTGATAGAACACCTCGCCTTCGCCCATCAGCGTGATCGCCATCTGCGACATCGGCGACAAGTCCCCACACGCGCCCACCGAGCCCTTCTGGCACACCACCGGCGTCACGCCCTTGTTCAGCATCGCAATTTGCGTCTGCACAATCTCATTGCGAATGCCCGAGTGTCCCCAGCAGTGCGTATTGAGCCGCGAGATCATCCCCGCGCGCACATCCTCTTCTGCACACGGCTCGCAGCAACCGGCCGCGTGCGAGTACAGCAGGTACTTCTGAAATTTCTCCGCCTGCTCCGGCGTAAGGATGACCTCAGACAACTCGCCTATGCCTGTGTTGACGCCGTACATAGTCTCCCGCGCACGGATTTTTCGCTCCAGAAGCTCGCGACATCGGTTGATCCTCGCGACCGCATCCGGGTGCAACTCGAGAGGCTTGCGCTCGCGCGCGATGGCTGCAACATCTTCGATCGTCAGTGAATGTCCATCAAGAACGACGGCATGCTGGGTCTGAACGGCGGGTAATTCCTCAACAAGGGCGCTCATGGCAGTCTCCCATTCCCATCCGCACCGACTCTAGCTCGCGATGAACATTTGCGGTAGGACAGTTATCACGTGCAGGGGTGACTCGGAAGATCTCGCGCTTCGCCCTTTGCTGTTCGCTGACTGCCGATTGCTGACTGCTGATTGCTCTCTTCCGCGTTACAATAGACTCTAAGTAGTAACCATGCAGTTAACAGTCCTACAACCTGACGTCCACGAAGCCCGCTGGTACGAGACCATGGCCGATGGCCGTCTCCACTGCTTTCTCTGCCCGCGTCACTGCCACATCGGAGAAGGCCAGCACGGCTTCTGCTTCATTCGCAAAAACGAAGGTGGTAGGCTGCTTCAACTCGGCTACGGCCGCCCCGCAGCGCTGGCGATGGACCCCGTCGAGAAGAAGCCGCTCAACCACTTCTTCCCCGGAACTAAGATCCTCTCCATGGGCACCGCCGGCTGCAACATGGGCTGCCTGTTTTGCCAGAACTGGGACATCTCGAAGGCAAGATCCGATCAGGTCAACTCGCTCGCGCTCAGCCCGGAAGACTTGGTCGCCGTCGCACTCGAGCATCGCGCGCCGCACCTCGCTTATACCTACAACGAGCCGACCATCTGGGGCGAGTACGTCATCGACATCGCGCGCGAGGCGCACGCCGCCGGCCTAAACAATGTCATGGTCTCCAACGGCTACATCACGCGCGAGGCCTTCTTTGATATCTATCGCTACATCGATGCCGCCAACATCGACCTGAAAGCATTCACCGAAGGCTTCTACGGCAAGATCACGATGACGCATCTGCAGCCGGTGCTCGACTGTCTGAAGTGGCTGCGGCATGAGACCGGTGTCTGGTTCGAGATCACCAACCTCATCATCCCTTCGCTGAACGATGGCGATTCCGAGTTCAAAGAGCTATGCGACTGGATTCTGCAAAATCTCGGGGACGACGTGCCTCTCCACTTCACGGCCTTCCATCCCGACTTCAAGCTCCGCGACAAGCCAGCGACTCCGCCGGAGACGTTGCACCGCGCCCGGCAGATCGCCCGCGAGATGGGCCTGAAGTACGTGTACGAGGGCAATATCTTTTCCGATGGCGCAAACACGATCTGCCCGGGCTGCAAGCAGCAGGTGATTACGCGCTCGTGGCACTCGGTAATGTCGAATAAGCTGAAGAACGGCTGCTGCACGAATTGCGGCACCCGCATCCCCGGCGTCTTCACCAAGTCCGAAGCCACCAAGCGGCGTGAGTGGGCAAGGCAAGCTTCTTCCTCCACCGTGTCATCCTGAGCGAGGTCCAAGGCTCTCCATCTTGGTGTCATCCTGAGCGAAGTGAGGTCGCGTAAGCGACCGAACGGAGTCGAAGAACCCCTATAATCACCAACCAAATGTCTGCCGAACTGGCTTGTCATACCAGCCCTTGCTCAAATCCCTCCACTGCGGGTTCATGGTTTCGATTAGCGCAATCTTTTTCTCGAGCCGCCAACCCTTTAACTGTTTTTCGCGCTTGATTGCTGTTATCACTTCACCAAATGTTTCGTAATACAGTAAGCGATTAACCTCATATTCTGCGGTAAACCCGCGGAAGGTGTGATCCTTGTGCTGCCGGACACGGAATTGCAGATTTCCTGTAACACCAACGTACAGCGTTCCCGTGATACTTCCGAGAATGTATACCGAATAGCGATGTTGGCGTGGCGAACGCATAACAAATATAGGGGTCCTTCGACTCCGGGCGTCCGCCGCGGCGGACGCGCCTCCGCTCAGGATGACACCTTCAAGAAACGGTCCGCTGTGATTCACAACCGCGGACAACGTGATCACTGCCTGCTCAGAGCATTTCTCAGAGATAGGTCCTTGTCGTATCCTTACTTGGCGCATTTTTGGGACCCCAAATACCTGATCGTTAGAGGAAATTCATGAGCATCTTCGGCATCGCTTTTCAGCCCTACGTGGGACCGTGGGTTGGCGACGGTCCTGTTTATTACAACGCCTACACGCTCGATACGGTGAAGAAGCTACTGGCGCCGGTTGCCGAGCACTTCCCGCTCATCCTTACTTACGGCCAGGGAACGTTTGTGGGAACCGGCTCTCCCCAGATACTGGACAGTAACAAGTTCAACATCCAGGCTGCGAAGTCCGCAGGCATCCAGGTATCCGCCGGCTGCTTTCAGCAGGGCGCTGACCAGAACAGCGATTTCATCAACGTCGCATGGACGAAGACCGAAGTCGATTACGCGATCCAGCAGGCGAAGCAATACAAGAATGTTGTCGACCTGGTGATCGGCAACGAGTGCATCTGGGGACCCAAATCCGTACAGGCGATCATCGACCTTATCGCTTATGCCAAGATTAAGCGGGCTCCGCTCACACCGGCGCAGCTGCCCATCACCACGCGACAACGCTGGGACCTGCTCGCCGCGGTCGACAATTCCGGCTGGAACCTGCAACAGAAGGTGCTGGCGCTGCTGGCCGCCTGTGAGAAGCAAATCTACGCGACGATGTATGCCTACTTCGACAAGGACATCGGGAGCAAGATCGGAAACACGCAGGCTTCGTTTACCGCGGCCGTGACCACGAGCATGAATGATAAGTTGGCGGCACTGCAGCAGGCTTTTACCAATCAGGGGATCGGTCTGGAGATTCGCATTGGAGAAACCGGTTGGCCGACCAAGGGAACGCAGCTGGACCAGCCCGACCCCACTCTCGCGAATGTCAAGTTTGCGCAATGGTATTACGACGCGATGGTGAACTGGTCGGATGCCAACAACGTGAAGACGGTCATCTTCGAGGCTTACGATGAACCCTGGAAGGGCCCGGCCAACGGATCGAACAGTGAAGCATTCTTTGGCATCTGGAAGGCCAACGGCCTCGCACCCGATCGCGCCAAGTACACGCTGACCGGCACAAGCCAGAAGTACAACCTGTCCCAGCCGATGTATCGCAGTGCGGAAGCGGGAGGGTGAAACCGCCTCATCAGCGAGGCATCACTTTTTCCCAAACTGAAACAGTGTTGTCCACAATCTCGCCCAACTGCATCCCATCCTTGATTCCGTCATTTAGATTAGAACGTTAGCGGTCACTTCCTGCTACCGCCTGACAGGCGCTCGCGCCTGCTTATTCGTCCTAATTCATACTTCATGGAGAGAGAAATGTTAGCAATTGGCGAGAAGTTCCCCGACTTCAATGTCACCGCAACCGTCAGCACCAACAAGGATCACGCTTTCGAAAAGATTACTGGCGAAGATTACCGCGGCAAGTGGAAGATCTACTTCTTCTGGCCGAAGGATTTCACCTTTGTCTGCCCCACGGAAATCGCCGCCTTCGGCAAGCTGAACAAGGAATTCAAAGATCGCGACGCGCAAATCCTCGGCGGGAGCATCGACTCCGAGTTTGTTCACCTGGCATGGCGCAACCATCATCCTGATCTGAACGATCTTCCCTTTCCCATGCTTGCCGACATCAAACGTGAACTCTGTGGCCAGCTAGGCATCCTCGATGAGAAGGAAGGCGTGGCTCAGCGCGCGACTTTTGTCGTCGATCCCGACAACGTCATTCGCTTTGTCTACGTGACCGACCTGTCGGTCGGCCGCAATCCGCAGGAAGTGCTGCGCGTCCTCGACGCGCTCCAAACCGACGAGCTGTGCCCCTGCAACTGGCAGAAAGGCCAGGAAACGCTGAAGGTGTAGGGTAGTGCGGCGCTTCAGCGCCGCGTTCAGGAGCCACATTATTGATACTGTGATGAGATGGTCACCCACGTGACCATCTCATCACAAGGTTGCGGCTTGCCGGCCCCGGCGCTAGCCTTAAGGCTCTTCCATGAAAGGAGCGCCATGAATCTTGACGCACTCATCGACGCCCTTCCCTCTTACGCCAAAGACCTGAAACTCAACTTCTCCAGTGTCGTTCGCCAGCAAACCGATCTCACCGAGCAGCAAGCCTGGGGAACCATCGTTGCTTCAGCCATCGCCTCGCGCGATGAACAGCTCGTCAGCGCCGCCGAGGAGGAAGCCACAACTCATCTCACGCCAGAGGCTCTGGAAGCTGCTAAAGGCGCCGCGGCGATCATGGGGATGAACAATATCTTCTATCGCTTCCTGCACCTCACCTCGAATGAGAAATACCGCACCATGCGCGCCGGATTGCGCATGAACATCATGCGTACCCACGGTATCGATCCGCTGGATTTCGAGCTTTGGTCGCTGGCTGTATCGGCGATCAATGGCTGTGGCGCCTGCATCGACTCGCACGAGAAGACACTTCGTGAGAAAGGCATAAGCGAAGAGAAGATTCTGGCCGCCATCCGCATCGCTTCCGTCCTTCACGGAATTGCTACCGTGCTCGATGCAGAACGTGCCGCTGCCAACAAGAACGAACACCTGGCTACGTCGCTTGTATAGAGATTGATCGAGACGACACGTCGGCGAGTGCTACGGTCCTGCCATCTCTTCTCAGTCCTGCTGTTTGGCAGGCACTAGATCCTTCACCGCTTCCTGGTCGAACTGGTTGGCACGATTGGTGTCGCCGAGAGCCCGCCAGGCGCTGGCCCGTCCCATCGCGATTTGATATCGAAAGCTATTCCCACCCGTCGTCGCCAGTAGGTCTGGTGGAGCGTTCCGCTCCGCTTTGTCGAACCACTCCAGCGCCGGCTTGGGATGGTGCATTGCAAGGTAGAGTTGCGCCAGCTTCAGCATCTCAGCCGGTTGGGGTGCCGACGCCAGGTTGATGGCCAATCGCTGGGCAACGATCGCCAGGTCGTTGTAGCCCTCGCGCTTGTACAAGGTCGCAGTCGAGAACCACATGAGAGACTCTTTCGGCTCCAAGTGAACAGCCCAGGCAAATTCACGCTCCGCGTCCTTACGCGAATCCATAGTCAAGTAGACAGTGCCCTTCAACCACGGCACAAAGGAATTTCCCGGCGAAAGCGCGCCGGCTTTGTCAGCCGCCGCCAGCGCTTCTGAATTACGCCCCAGCGACGCTAGAACGCTGGCCGCATTCGCCCATTGATTGAACGCTTCGCCTTGCGATTTTGCCGGCGGTGGCGCCGGCAACGGCGCCGTCGCACAATTCACTTGCGTGCGCTTGATCAGGCCTTCCGTCTCCGCCGTTCGGCGCACAAACACCGCCGAGACTTCGTCCAGGTACACCGTCGCCCACTTATTGCTGTCGCAAAAAATCTTGACCGCTGCCAGCGCACCTTCGAAACGATTCAGCGGCAGAATGATGGTGTTGATGTTGTAGCGCTCCGACTCTCGCTTCCACCGGTCCGAGTCCAGCGAACTCTGCATCAGCTCCGCTTCATGATGAAACAGGTCGGTGCCAAACGGAATGGCGCGGCCATCGAGGTAGTCGCGCCGTTCAGGAGCAAGCATCCAAAGGAAATATCCGCCCTCGTTATAGGTGTTGAAGATTTCGCCGGGAAGGTTCTCGCGCAGCACGAACTCCATCGCACGATGTGGCAGCCAGCCGGGCCCCGCACCGAACGTCGATGCGGAGTGATTGCGGTTGCGCACCACATCGTAGCTACGCACTCCGGCCAGTGCAGCAACGGCGATTGCTAGTGCAAAGGCCAGAACCAGGAGTGTTCTCTTGTAGGCAACCCTGACCTCGATTTGCTTGGTCGCTAGATCCAGGAATGCTCCGCCCAGCACCACAATTACACATGCGGCTACCGCAAACATCCGCACGTGCTCTACGCCAGCGTAGATCGCGCTGAACAACAGAATGGCGAAACCAAACTGACGCCGCAGGGTGGCGATAACCGCCGCCGCAAGGGCTATGATCAGCAAAAGGTAGAACGAGCTTCTAGGATTCCTGACCAGAAGAATCACAGTGTCGGCCGCCAAAGTCAGCGGAACCCTGCCCCACTCCGCGATCCATCCGGAGTGCAGTGCCATCGCCCGATTCTGACGAATCAGCGCCGTATAGATTCCCCATCCCCACGGATTCGCCAGCGTAGCCAGCGCCGTCCCCGCATACCACGGCCACGCACGTCGCAGCCTTTCTAACGCTGCACGGCGGCGATCGCCGGCAAACAACATCTCCAGGAGGTCGATTCCCACTAAGGCTGCTATCAAAACCAGACCGGCCACAAACCCGAGGTGAAAATTTACCCATCCCAGCATCAGTAGCGGCAGCAGCCATAGACGGGCACGGTTCGTCTGATAGTTCTCCCACAGGATGGAAAGAAACGCCGCGAAGAGGATCACCGTGAACATGTCGGCGCGCGGTGCGGTTCGCCCGGCGATAATCGTCACCGCAACAATGGCAATGGCTGCGGTTGCAGCCGAACCGCGGCGCAGCAACAAGGCGACCGTCCCGGCGCAGGCCAAAGCGCCAACCCATGACAGCAGCGCATATCCGCCGATCAAGTATGTCCAATACAGAAACAACGAGGAGCCAACGGGATAAATCCAGGGCTGCCCCTGCGCCGTGTAGGAAAAAATCTCCGTCGAGAAGACATGATGATGTTGCGCAACCCAGCGTCCGGTCGCCAGCTGCCAGAAACTGTCGGGATCGGAAACCGTCCGCAAGCCCGCCAGGAATGCATAGATCAGCGCAATCGCGCCAAGCGCCAGGAACAGACGTCGGCGCCAAGTCGAGGAAGTCATGTCGTAGCCCGACAACAAATCACCGTTGGTTTTCACGAGAACTTCGGCTGGTTGCGAACCCATAGTCAAGTCGTTGCCATTAACCTGTATTAACGATACCGGCGTTTTCCTATTGCACGCCTTCTAGTGTCAGCTTCACGAATGCCAGGCTCAGTTTTCGGGGATCCTGGCCCTTACCCATTTCTGACGGAGAACGCACGGCGCCAAGAACATGGAATCGGATCTGCACAGGATTCGACAAAATAAGTACATCACGCGGGATTTCCGCCGTCCTGGTCGTAAACAAATCCGGCGAATACTGAAACGTCCAGGTGCCCACGGCAACGTTGTTCACCAGCACCTGCACTGCGAGCTCAGGGTAGTTGGGCGACAGATTTGGGGCGACCATCGCCGATAGCAATGCTGTCTTCGGCAACTCTTCCGTGTTCGTCGGCAGGTCCAAGCCAAAGTCAGGCCCGCTGCCCCACGTCGCCCAGTCCTCGACGCCCTGCCAGTTGCCGCGCATGAAAAGAGCAGCGCTGCCCCCGCGGGTGAACGTTAAAGTCTCGCCCAGATGGTACTGCCATTGGTGTGCGAGGAACTCCCGATAATCGTCGTAGCGGATTCGATAGCGCGAGAGATCAGGCAGTGATGCAGGAGCGAACGGATCGAATGGCCAATAGGATCCCGCCGCCGGTACGATCAGCGACCGAATTTCGCCCCGGCCTTGGACATAAAGACTCAGAGGAAGTAGCGGCCAAACTGCGTGGAGCTCGCTCAGATGCAGTGGTCCCACCTGCCTGGAGAGAATCGAATCGTCATACACCAGCGGTCCTTCGTGCAGCAGTAATTCGTAACGCAACGTCGCCAGCATCGCCTGCCAGCGCGTGATTGCCGCGAGATTCCAGAAAACCTGTCCGATCCCCAGCGCCCCGATCAAAATCGCAGTCAACCCGATGGCATGAGCATCCGGCTTCGACCACCCAGCTACACCCAGGAACAGCAGGCCTGTCGCGACTAGCGGCAGAACCAGGTTCAGCACCCGCGCCTGAACTTCGACATTGAGACTTATGGGCGCCTGTCCCCTCAGCACTTCAAGGAAAAGGTAAACGATGCTTGCCATGCCCACCGTGAGTGACACCGTTTGAATCCACCGGACTTGTGAAGGGAGCGTCAATAACACAGCGCAACAGATCAGCACGATGAGCGAAACCTGCGCCGCCAGATGGCTGGAATGCAGCAGGTACAACAAGGCGCCAAGAAATCCTTGCCTGTTAGTCGGATCAAACGGCCAGATCACCGCGGCGACCGCCAGTATTGCCCCAGCGACGTACCAGCTCGCCAGTCCACCCATAAGCAGCCGTTCCTGTGGATTCCGCGTCCAGCGCCACATGCAGACGCCCGCCAGAATCAAGCCAAAGAACATCATCGACTCGTAGCTGAGGATGGTGGGAATGGAAAGTGCGATCAGCAGTAAGCTGGTCGCGCGACTCAGCTCAACACGGAACAGCAGAATGAAAAGCAGCGGCCAATAGAGCGACACGATGAAGTGACTGTCCGTGGCCAGATAGGCTTCCACATTCATCGTTCCCGCAAAAAAGCTGAGCAGGGGAAACAACATGTACCATCGCTTAGCCGTATAGCGATAGCACAGGTAAAGGCTCAACAGGGCATGGCTATAAAGCGTGATCCCGAAAATGAGCGACAGATCGTGCAGGGAATGGATGCGCAGATGTGTGGCCAGCACCAGCGGCGTTTGTTCGGCAAGAATGGTGAAGAGACGAGACCGAAATAGCTCCTTTTTCCAGTCGCCGATCCAGAGATAGTAGCTGCGTGAGGATGCGACTTTGATCAGAAACCAGGAACCGTCCCCCCACAACTGTAGATCACCGGCAACTGCGGAAATGCGTTCCAGCAACACGCCCACCAATGCCGCGCAAACCATTGCAGTCCCGACGGCGACCGGATCCCGTCGCTGCGAATGCGACTGGCCGGCTTCCTGGACCGGAAGGGATTCCACTGTCATGAATTCTGCTTTGGATGGCATGCCGTCGATCGCCGCGCCCTGCACCGTTCTGAAGCTTCTGTATGGTAGCTTATCTTCTTTAGCAGCAATCGCCTTCGTCGCTCTTGTGCCGGCTTCCAGAACCTCAGCATCTCATAAATCACATCTGATTGTGACGTGCGCACTTGATGCATGTGCGCCTGGGGTGTTCCGCTGGAGTGTATCTGGAGTAAAGCCTGGAATGCCGAAAGTGGCCCCTATCGCCCGCAAGACCCATGTTTACAACCTTGTATGGCGATTCCGGCAGATCACGCCAGCAGGTGATCGCCGGCACTTGGCAAGGTGCGCGACCGAAACTTAGCGCGACACCAATGTTCTTGGCCCCTCGAAGCGGCTCGCACACGCTTCGACCGTAAAACCCGGGGATACGATGTAACTTCAGGGGGTCCTCGTGCTTACACCGTACGGATTGGATATCATCGAAAGCTGCCTCGCATGCAAAATGCGAGCCGAGCATATCTTTTGCGATCTTCCACCGGCCGCCTTACAGTACTTTGAAACCATCAAGTACGCTACCGCTTACCCCAAGGGCGCGGTGCTCTTTGTGGAAGGGCAGATGCCGCGTGGGATTTTCGTCCTCTGCAAAGGGCGCGTGAAACTCTCCATCTGCTCGACCGACGGCAAGACCTTGATTCTCAAGATCGCCGAACCGGGCGAGGTGTTGGGTCTCAGCGCCACGATCAGCGGCAAGCCGTATGAGCTGACCGCCGAAACCGTGGACCCATGTCAGGTGAACTTTGTGAAGCGCGAAGATTTTATGCGCTTCCTGAAGGAACACAGCGAAGCTTGCCTGCGCGTGGCCGAGCAACTCAGCGACAAGTACAACTCTGCCTGCCGCGAAATCCGCGCACTCGGACTCTCGCATTCCGCGGGCGAGAAGCTGGCCAAGCTGCTGTTGGAATGGAGCTTGCGCAATGGCGAGGCAGCCAAAATCGAGCCACGAGTCAAGCTGGCGCTCACGCATGAAGAGATCGCGCAGATGATCGGGACCTCACGCGAGACCGTGACCCGTCTCTTCGCTGATCTCAAGAAGCGGCAGATCGTTCAGGCCAAGGGCTCGACGCTGCTGATTCGCAACAAGGCAGCGCTGAAGGCGATGGCCGTCACGCAGTAAAGGTCCGCCGACAACCAACATCAGTACTGGATGCTGAGGTGTACCCTTTTGGGCTCCGCCGCAGCCTCTTTTTCTTGTGCTCTTCAACCGACTGGAAAGACAGCTAATAGGAACATTTTGCCAGCCTGCGCAGCAAATTCTTGGGCTCGATTGTGAATAAGGTCACGAAAACCGGTGACTGCAATCACTGCGTGCACCATAGGGAGAGCAGTATTACCAGCAGTATGGAGAGCACGATTCAGTCGAGTTGCCTGACCTGCGATTTCCGACCCGATCGCCTTTTTTGCGACATGCCCGCGGAGTCGTTGAAGGCGTTCGACGAAATCAAGTCTCTAGCTTCCTACCCCCGCGGCGCCACTCTGTTTGCTGAAGGCCGGCCGGTACGGGGAATCTACATCCTCTGCGACGGGCGCGCCAAACTGTCCATCTGTTCGGAAACCGGCAAGCGACTGGTTCTGCGAATCGCCGGACCCGGCGAAGTGCTGGGTATTGGCGCCACCCTGTCCAACACCCCTTACGAGGTCACCGCCGAGCTGCTGGATAATTCGCAGGTGGTCTTCGTCCGCAGAAAAGAGCTGATGAAGTTTCTGCGCGACCATCAACCTATCTGCATGGAAGTCGTGCGTATGCTCAGCCAGGACCTCCACGGCGCGTACGAGCGAGTCCGCACCATCGCCATGGTCCGTACCCGCCATCCTCGCATCACCTTCCGGCCGCGCGCCCTGGTGGTGTAGACCGCAGCCGCCAGCATCCTGCGACGCGAATGCCCCTTCCCTTTCTGCCGCGCTGCGACATTGGGTTCGATGTCGAACACTGGGATTGAGGGCCCTTCGGTCATCCCGCCTGCAGCTTGTTGTCGCGACCCTATGCCGTGCCAATTTGCTAAATCGTAGACTCGCGGCGAAGCACGTTTTGACGCTCAAACGGATGTTCGAATATCCACACTAGAATCTGCTTCCGACTTCCTCTGCAGTTTCTCGAGTCCTCCACTATTAACTTTCTGACTCCCTTCGCAGTCGCATGAACGCTGCCACTCATGAACCTCTCCTTTCCGCCTGAACATTGGTGATTTTGCTCACTCGATGCAGTGAGAACCAAAACCAGTGTGATCTATGTCACGCCGTCACGTGAGTGCACTCACTGCCCCTTGGTACATGTCTCGGCGATGGTTATGTGTTACCCGCTATCTGTAAGCGCCCAAGGAAAGCGAGAGATTCTGTGAAACGCTGCGGTCTGGTTCTTCTTGCTGCTTTGCTTTTTTCCATAGCGGCCCCTGCCCAATCTTCTCCGGCAGCCCCGAAGAAGCACTCTTCCCCGGCTAAAGCCTCCGCCAAGATGGGCAATGACGAATGCCTAGCCTGCCATAGCGATGCGACCCTCATCAAAGAGGAAAACGGCAAACAGATCAGCCTGCACGTCGATGATGCCAAGTTCAAGAACTCCGTCCACAGCATCTTTGGCTGCACCGACTGTCACACCGACGTAAAGGCCTTCCCGCACGATCCAGCTCCGGCCAAACCGGTATGCGCAACCTGCCACGCTGACCAGCAAGCCGCCTACGATCACGGCGTCCATGCCAAAGCTGCGGCGGCGGGCAACACCAATGTCGCCAAGTGCCAGGATTGCCACGGCAGCGTGCACGAGATTCTGCCACCCAGCGATCCCAAGTCAAAAGTCGCGCATACCAACATTCCGCAGACTTGCGGCGCTTGCCACGGACAGAAGTTGGTTATGGCGTCGAGCGGCGTGAGTTCCGCTCCGTTTACCTCCTATCAGGACAGTGTGCATGGCAAGGCGGTCACAGCCGGTTCTGAGAAAGCCGCAGTCTGCACCGATTGCCACGGCGAGCATGACATCCTGAGCGCGGGCGACCCCAAGTCACCGATTAACAAGTTCAACGTTCCTGTCACCTGTGCCAAGTGTCACGAAAGTATCAGGCAGCAATATGTGCAAAGCACTCACGGACAGGCCATCGCTCGCGGCAATTGGCAGGCGCCGGTTTGCACCGATTGCCACGGCATTCACACCATCAAGGCGCCTACAGACGCCAATTCATCGGTTGCCGCCGCCAATGTGAAGAACACTTGCGGGCAATGCCATGAGAGTGTGCGGCTCTCCAACGAGTTCGGCGTGCCGGGAGGCCGTTACGCTTCGTATCTGGCCAGCTATCACGGCATGGCGCAGAAGGTTGGTTCGAACACCGTCGCAAATTGCGCCAGCTGCCACGGCGTTCATAACATCCTGCCGTCCAGTGATCCGAAATCGACCATCAACCATGCCAACCTGGCCAAAACCTGCGGCCAGTGCCATCCTGGCGCCAACGACAAGTTCATCACCAGCAAAGTGCACCTGGACGGTACTGCTAAGGCCGACTTTGGCAGCAAGCTCATCGGCTTAATCAGCCGCTTCTACATCTGGATGATCGTCGGCGTAATTGGCGGCATGGTGTTGCACAACCTGATCGTCTTCCGCAAAAAGCTGATCCTGCACCGCATTGGGCAGCCGCGAATTCTCTTCCGCATGACGCTGTCGCAGCGCATCCAGCACCTGGCGTTGCTGGTGAGCTTCTTCACGCTGGTGCTTACCGGCTTCGCCCTGCGCTATCCGTCCTCATGGCTGGCTGCGATCTTCGTCAACGAGCTGGTGCGCAGCTACATCCATCGCATCGCGGGCGTGGTGCTGATCGGCGTCAGCCTGATTCACCTGTGGTACGTCATCAAGACCAAAGACGGCCGTCGCCTGATCAAGGACATGCTGCCCGACTGGAAGGACGTCACCGACGCGCGTGACGCATTCCGCTACTACCTGGGTTACAGTGATCAGCGCCCGATGTTCGGCCGCTTCACCTATGCCGAGAAGATGGAGTACTGGGCGCTGGTGTGGGGCATGTTCGTCATGGCCAGCACCGGTCTGATGGCATGGTTTAAGGTCGGTGTCGGCGAGCGCGTACCCGGCTGGTGGATCGATGTCGCCATCACCATTCACTTCTACGAAGCTGTGCTGGCCACGCTGGCGATCATTGTCTGGCACTTGTACGGAGTGATGTTCGATCCCGACGCGTATCCGATGAACTGGTCGTGGTATGACGGCAAGATGTCGATTGAACAATACGAGCACGAGCATCCGCTTGATCTGACGGCGATCGACAAAGGTGCAGGTTCTGAAGAGGAAACCGAGCCTGCAAAAGCTGTTGAGGAAGAACAACCGGAGACGACGGGCAGCCACAAATAGAACAGCTTCCGGACGAGATCCTTCGACCTCGTCCGGAATTTCGTGCGCGTAAACCGTCGTACTTGAATTTTGGTTGCAATTCCAACTTGCTGTGGTAACTTCGGCAACACTGGTGCAGCTCTGCACTGGGGTGAGGCGAAGAAGGGAAAATTAAATAAATGACTGAGGACACGAGGGTGGATCCTCTACCCGATCATCCGCCGGTTGCAAGACATCTCATCCGAAACCCAATCAGCCTGATCGGTGTGGCGCTGGCAGCCGTCGCTTTCGCCAACATCATTCTCCTGGTTCTAATCGACGTTCTTTCCAGCCAGCCGTCGCCGTACACCGGGATTCTGGCCTACATGGTGGGGCCGGGCATACTGATTTTCGGCCTGATTCTGATTCCTATTGGCATGGTGATTGAGCGGCGGCGCCGATTGCGCGCAACCGGTGCACCCTTCCACTACGCCAAGCTGGATCTGAACAACCCCGCTCAACGCAGCACTGTCGCCTTTGTGCTTTCCTTTGTCGTGATTTTCTCTCTAATGAGCGCGATCGGCAGCTACAAGGCCTATGAGTTTACTGACTCGGTCCAGTTCTGCGGTCAGCTGTGCCACACCGTAATGCATCCTGAATTCATCGCCTATCAGGCGTCCCCGCACGCCCGAGTGGGCTGTGTTGATTGTCACGTCGGTTCAGGCGCCAGCTGGTATGTGAAGTCGAAGCTCTCAGGAGCGCGGCAGGTCTACTACACCGCGATGGGAACTTATCCGCGCCCGATACCGACGCCTGTCCAGAATCTGCGCCCCGCGCCGCAGACCTGCGAACAGTGCCACTGGCCGAAGAAATTCTGGGGCGCACAACTGAAAGTGTTTACGCACTATGGAAGCGATGAGCAGAACACCCCACGTGTAATTCGCATGCTGATCAAGACGGGCGGCGGCGATCCTGCGATCGGTCAAGCTGGCGAAGGCATCCACTGGCACATGAACATCGCCAACAAGATCACCTACTTCGCTTCCGATGAGCAGCGGCAAGTTATCCCCTGGGTGCGGATTGAAGACGCGCAGGGCCACGTCACCGAGTACACCACGAAAGACAAGCCACCGACGCAAGCCCAGATCGACACTGCGGACAAGCGCCGCATGGATTGCATCGACTGCCACAACCGGCCCACGCACATTTATGTCGCGCCGGATCTCTCCGTGGATCGCAGCATCAGCGGCCATACCATCGACGCTTCCCTGCCCTACATCAAGCAGCAAGGCGTACAAGTACTGACGGCCGACTACAAAACCACTGACGAGGCGGAGAAAGCTATCGCCGATAACATCAACAAGTTTTATCAGCAGAAATATCCCCAGCTGGTTTCCAGCAAGGCAGACAGCATCAAGGGTTCGGTTGCCGAGCTGCAGCGCATCTATCGCACCACGTTCTTCCCGGACATGAAGGTGAACTGGAAGACCCATCCCAACAACATCGGCCACTTTTACTTCCCCGGCTGCTTCCGCTGCCATGACGGCAACCATGTCAGCAAAGACGGCAAGGTCATCAGCAAAGACTGCAATTCCTGCCATACCGTTCTGGGCCAGGAAGAAGGCAACGCACAGATCGCGTCACTGCCGGCGCAGTCGTTCAAGCACCCGGTGGACATTGGCGATCTGAGCGGCGTGACCTGCTCCGACTGCCACAATGGGGGAGTAGGGCCGTAATAGCTATTAGCCGTCAGCCAGCTGTCAGCTATCACGTGCTAGAGGCGTTCGTAGAGGCTCTTTGACTCGGCCGCCCTTGCATTAACATTCCTGGCTTTAGCTGACGGCTGATAGCTGACGGCCGACAGCTTCTTTCCCCGAAGTGACGTACATCACAACCCCACGTGATGCCACTCACGGCCCCTTGGGTCGTCGAAATCTTATCGTTAAGGCATAGAAATGAGCCGTTGTTCGCAAGAGCGGGGGAGGAAATAGACATGACAGCTGGTAATGGCAGCACTCATACTGCAGCGAAGAGAGAATACAAGCCACGCCTGATCTTCTGGGAAGTTACCAAGGGATGCAATCTGCGCTGCATCCATTGCCGCGCCACGGCGACCGAACTGATGTCGCCGCGCGATCTGCCGACGAGCAAGGCGCTCAACATCATTTCTCAGATCGCCGATTTCGGGAATCCCATCCTGGTACTCAGCGGCGGCGAGCCGCTGTACCGTCAGGACATTTTCCAGCTAGCTGAATATGCCACCAGCCGCGGGTTACGCGCCGCGCTGGCAACTAATGGAACTCTAGTTACGAAAGACATTGCGGAAAAGATCAAGAACTCTGGGATCAAGCGTGTCTCGATCTCGCTCGACGGAGTCGATGCCACTACACACGATACGTTTCGCGGCATTCCTGGCGCATTCGACGCGGCAATTTATGGCATGCGCAATCTGCAGGACCTCGGCGTTTCGGTTCAAATCAATACCACCATCGCGCGCCACAATGCTCATCAATTGCCCGACGTGCTCACTCTCGCACGGCGTCTGGGCGCCGATGCATTGCACACCTTCCTGCTGGTCCCGGTGGGCTGCGGCGTCGACATTGCCGCCGAGCAAATGGTTCCTCCCGATGAGTACGAACGGATGTTGAACTGGTTCTACGATCAGTCGCTAACCGGCGACATCGAACTGAAGGCCACCTGCGCTCCGCACTACTTTCGCGTGCTGCGCCAGCGCCGCGCAGCCGATCGCATGGCTGGACGCGAGGCAGCTCCGGTGGTCGCATCGCAACCTCATGAAATCGGCCCGACCGATATGACGATGCCGGGCTCGACTGGAATCTCCCTGAAGCCGAATGGCGGACTGCCAGTCGGACATACCGGCCACCCCGGCGGACATCCCGGCGACATGAACGCGATGACCAAAGGCTGTCTGGCAGGCACCGGCGTCTGCTTTATCTCGCATGAAGGCGAGGTCTTCCCCTGCGGATACTTGCCTGCCTTGGCTGGTGATTTGCGGAAGCAAAGCTTCGCTGAGATATGGAATGGCTCCGAGGTCTTTGGCCAGCTTCGCGATGACGACAACCTGAAGGGCAAGTGTGGATGCTGCGAGTTCCGTCACGTGTGCATGGGCTGCCGCGCACGCGCCTTTGCTGCCACCGGCGATTTCCTGGCCGAAGAACCCTTCTGTGTCTATGAGCCGGGAACATCCAACCAGATGATCCGCGAAATCGCCGGAGCCAAACGCGCGACGGTTGAGACTTAAGTCATATCCTCACCGCGAACGCCACGCTAGCATCAACTCACGGCAGCTCATATCGGCACCGTTCCGAATTCCAGATTACGAACCATGGTGATCCCGCGCGAGCATGGAGCGTGGGGTATGCTGCTGGTTCCGCTGGCGACAGGCGCGATCGTCGCGGTGCGTGCGGGCTTCAACGATGGCGCACTCACTCTGTTCGTCTGCGCTGCGCTTTCGTTGTTCTGGCTGCGCACGCCCGTCGAAAGCTGGCTCGGCACTTCGGCAATCAAGGCCCATACCCGTGAGCAGCGCTCTTTCGTTCTACGGATGATTCTCGCCATCGGCCTCTTCGCCGCTACGTGTGTCGCTTCACTCTTGTGGAATGGCCACAATCGCGAACTGCTGCTGATTGGCGCGATCGCCGCGCTCGCCTTCGCCGTTCAGGCTGGCGTAAAGACGCTCGGTCGCAAGGGCAGGATGCCGGCGCAGGTGATCGGCGCGATCGGGCTGACCTCGACTACCGCAGGCGCCTACTACGTGGCGACTGGACAGCTTGATCGCACAGCTTTCGCATTGTGGCTGGCCAATTGGATCTTTGCCGGCGATCAGATCCACCTTGTGCAGGTCCGCCTTCGCTCCGGCCGGGCCGCAACCTTCTCTGAGAAACTTCGCCAAGGACTTCCGTTCCTGCTGGTGCAGATCGTCTTGATCTGCGCGATCTTCGCAGCTTGCCGATTCGGATTATTCCCTGTCACGATTGCCCTGGCGTTCCTGCCTGTCCTACTCCGTGGGACACTCTGGTTTGTTCGCGGATATCGGCCACTCGATGTCCACAAGCTGGGATTCAGCGAGCTAAGACAGGCGCTACTTTTCGGCGCGTTACTGTGCGCTGCATTTCTCGTGTAACCCACCTCTGCAGTAGTAGTATGAAGGCCGACGATGGCTACACCCGGCTCATCAGCGTCTACTCTCCTCAAGCAGGTTTCGATTTTCTCCGGCCTCACCGACCCCGAGTTCGCCTTCCTGACCGCGCGCGTGGTGCCTCGCAAGTTCGGCGCGGGGGAGCTGATCTTCGCCGAAGCTGAGCCGTGCGCAGGCCTCTACGTGATCGAATCCGGAAATGTTCGCATCTTCAAGAGCTCAGCCGGAGGTCGGGAGCAGGTCTTGTCGATCGATGGGCCCGGCGGCTCTATCGCCGAACTGCCGGTTTTCGACGGCGGCGACTATCCGGCATCGGCTCAGGCGGTCAACGATTGCAGCCTGCTTTTCTTTAGCAAGAAGGACTTTCAGTCCCTCTGCCTGCAGCATCCGGATGTCGCGTTAAAGGTGCTGCGAGTCGTGGGCGCGCGCTTGCGACGGCTGGTCGGCATCATCGAAGAATTATCGTTCACCACCGTTCGCCATCGTCTAGCCGCGATGCTGGTGCGGCTGGCAAAATCGGATGGCCAGCGCCAGGGCGATGCCATTACCATCACCCTGCCAGCCAACAACAACGAGCTGGCTGCGCAGATCGGTACGGTGCGCGAGCTCGTGTCGCGAAACCTCAGTCGTCTGCAGAGCGAAGGCCTCATTCGCATCGATGGCCGCAACGTGACGGTGCCGGATCTGAAAGAGCTGGAAGCGGAGTTGGACATCGCGCAGTAAGAAAGGCGTTGTGTATGAAACCAATTGCCCGGATCGTACCGCTGATCCTATTTGGTTTTATTGCCGCATGCTTTGCGCAGCAAAGTGGAGGTGGGTCTATGGCTTTCACGTTGACGAGCCCGGCCTTTGGAGCGAGCGCGGCGATTCCGCCGCAATATACGTGTAAGGGCGGGGATACGTCTCCCGCGTTGGAATGGAGCGGCTCTCCCGCGAACGCCGCCGGCTTTGCGATGATCATGGACGATCCTGACGCTCCCGCCGGAACCTGGGTTCATTGGGTGCTGTGGAATGTCCCAGCTAAGGCCCATGCTCTGCCACAAGGAGTGCCTAAGCGCGAGCAGCTGAACGATGGCTCACTCCAGGGGCAAAACAGCTTCAAGAAGATCGGCTACAACGGCCCTTGCCCGCCCGGCGGACAAACCCATCGTTACTTCTTCCGCTTATATGCGCTCGATACCAAACTCAGTCTGGCGGCGGGGGCCACTCGCGATGACCTTGTTGCAGCGATGAAGGGACACGTGCTCGGGCAGGCGGAATATATGGGCACATTCCACAAGTAAGGCGAAGCCATTTAGAGGCACAGAGCGCACGGAGTTGTTACTTACTAGAAGAGCATTCCATCCGATCTCTGTGTCCTCTGTGCCTCCGTGGTGAAAAACTTTAGAATGGCTGCTTAACGTCCTCGCATGCCTTCTAACTGGATCTTCTGGATCGTCTTCAACGTGTTTGTCCTGGCGCTGCTGGCGCTCGACCTGGGCGTCTTTCATCGCAAGAAACACGTCGTCGAGTTCCGCGAGGCTATCGGTTGGACGGCTGTGTGGATCAGCCTGGCGGCTTGTTTCGCAGTCCTGATCTACTTCTTCGGGCACACCATGGTCGGGCGCAGCGTCCCGACCAATCCCCAACTTTCGCTAGAGTTTGTTACCGGATATCTCATCGAGCTGTCGCTCAGCGTCGACAACCTCTTCGTATTCCTGCTGGTCTTTCGTTACTTCAGCGTGCCCCGCGAGTTGCAGCATGAGGTGCTTTTCTGGGGCGTGGTGGGTGCGCTCATCATGCGCGCCATATTTATCGCGGCCGGCGTCACGCTGCTGAACCGCTTCCACTGGATCGTCTACATCTTCGGCGGCATTCTCATCTACAGTGGTATCAAGTTACTTCGCCAGCGCGGTGCGCAAATCCATCCCGAAGCGAATCCCCTGGTTCGCGGCTTCCGCAAGTTCTTTCGCGTGACTCAGGACTACGAGGGCGATCGCTTCTTCGTTCGGCGTGGAGCTCTCAGATACGCCACCCCCCTTGCCCTGGTGCTGATTATTGTCGAGACTACAGATCTACTGTTCGCGGTCGATTCCATCCCCGCCGTACTGGCGGTCACGCGTGAGCCGTTCATCGTGTATACATCCAACGTCTTCGCGATCCTGGGCCTGCGATCGTTGTTCTTCGCGCTGTCGGGGATGATCGAATCGTTCCACTTCCTGCACTACGGGCTGTCGGTAATCCTGATTCTGATTGGCGTGAAGATGCTCATATCAGAGTACGTGCAGCTACCGACCGCCGCGGCGCTGGCTGGAGTCGCGGGGGTGTTGGTCATCTCAGTTGTGTTGTCGCTGCTGTTTCCGAAAAAGGAGAGCGCGAAGTAGTCCGGTGGTGGGCGCTTTGTGAGCGCCGCGTTTACTCAAAGCGGATGTTGTCCCCGCTGATCACAGAGTGCTTGTGGTATTTCGCGTCATTCTTCAGCGGATGGTCGAGGCGATAATGCGCTCCGCGGCTTTCTTCGCGCGCTAATGCCGAGCGCGCGATCAACAGTCCGGCTTGCAGGATGTTCGCTGCTTCATGGGATCGCCGATCGCTTGGCGGCGGTGCCTGTGCCTGTAGAGCGCGCAGTTCGGGAACCAGTTGTTGCAGAACCTTCCCGTCCCGAACCACACCCACACGGTCCCACATCAACGTCTGGACCTTCTGGATGAACTTTTCTACCTCCGCTGCCCGGCCATTCCCGCTTGGCAGCGCAACCTGCGGCACGGCACTTACTGCGTGTTTCGCCCGCGTTCCCAGGGTTTTCCGCATGCTCTGCGCGGCGCGCGCCCCATAAACCAGTCCCTCCAGCAATGAGTTGCTGGCCAGGCGATTCGCGCCATGCACTCCCGTACACGCCACTTCGCCGGCGGCATAAAGACCGGGCAGCGACGTCTTGCCATCGAGATCCGTGCGAACTCCCCCCATCGCGTAGTGCGCCGCCGGCCTGACCGGCACCAGCTCGCTTGCGATGTCGATGTTGTAATCCATGCAGGTGGAATAGATCATGGGAAAACGCTTGCGGACCCGTTCGGCATTCAGGTGCGTCAGGTCGAGGTAGACCGCCGCATCGGGCCGCTTCACCAACTCCAACTCATGCGCGATAGCACGCGCGACCACGTCACGAGGAGCAAGCTCCGCCGCTTCGTGATACTTGGGCATGAAGCGCTTCAGCTCCAGATTGCGCAGGTACGCGCCCTCGCCGCGCAGTGCCTCCGACAGCAGAAATCGCGGTGCGCCTTTCAGGAACAGCGCAGTGGGATGGAACTGCACAAACTCCATGTCACTGATTTCGGCACCAGCGCGAAAGGCCATTGCCACGCCATCGCCGGTAGCGACCGCCGGATTGGTGGTGTTGCTGTAGACCTGGCCCAAGCCGCCCGTTGCCAGCAGTACCGCGCCGGCATGGATTTCACGCATCTGTCCTGATTGATCGAGTATCCGAATGCCCACCACTTCGCCATCTCGCACCAGCAGTTCGGTCGTGAACTCGAACTCGCGAAAGGTGATGGTCTTTACTGCGCTGGCTTTCAAGTAAAGCGAGCGGCCGATCTCGCGTCCGGTGGAGTCGCCGTGAGCATGCAAGACGCGGCTGCGGCTATGCGCGCCCTCACGTGTGAATGCGATCTTCGCACCTGCGCGATCGAACTCCGTGCCCCATTCGATCAGCTCTTCGATGCGCGGCGGTCCTTCTTCCACCAGGACGCGCGCCGCTTCCTCGTTGCAAAGACCGTCGCCGGCCTTCAACGTGTCTTCGAGATGGAGCCGAACTTCGTCGTCATCGCTCAGTGCCGCTGCGATACCGCCCTGCGCGTACTGGGTGTTTGACTCCGTGACCTCACGCTTCGCGAGGCAAAGCACGCGGCCCGCGGACCCAAGCTCCACCGACGCGCGCAGTCCGGCGATACCCGCGCCAACCACGATGAAATCGGTTTCAGCAGGAAGAGCTTGCATGACAGGGTTCATGGTAGCACGCGTTTCAGAGATGGCACCCGACATAAGAATCGTCTGCGACCGAATAGGGAAAACCACACCTGGACATCTGTGAGCATCGCGCAGATCAGCTCTTCCGTTACACTAGAGCCTTGATTCGCATCCCGGTTCAAACTCCATCGCAGACCTATAAAGTGCTGATCGAGCGCGCCTTGCTGCGATCGGCGGCGGCGGCGCTGCGTAATCTCATTCCGCCGAATGCGCGCGTTTTCGCATTGACGACGCCGCCGATTCGCAAGCATTGGGCGAGCGCATTGCGCAAGAGCTTCGCCGAAGCCGGCGGCAAAATCGAAGTCATCGTCATGCCGGATGGCGAGCGATCGAAGACGCTGGCCGAACTTGAGAAGCTGGCGGAGAAGCTGGTGAGTCTCGGCGCCGATCGGCACTCCGTTCTGTTGGCTCTTGGCGGCGGAGTGGTGGGGGATGTGGGCGGGTTCCTGGCTTCGATCTTCATGCGCGGAATTCCAGTGGTTCAGATTCCAACTACTCTGTTGGCGCAAGTTGATTCGGCCATCGGCGGCAAGACGGGGGTGAATCTGAAGGCCGGCAAGAATCTGCTGGGAACGTTTCATCAGCCGCTCGCGGTGCTTGTCGATCCCGATGTGCTCTCGACTTTGCCGGAGCGCGAATATCGCTCGGGCCTCTTCGAGGCGATGAAGTATGGCGTGATTCGCGATCCGGCGATCTTCGAGTTGATGGAATCGCAGCGCGAGGCTCTGCTGCAGCGAGATAGTAGAGTGCTGGAAAGGCTGATCGCGGACTGCATTCGCGTGAAGGCCGACGTTGTCAGCCGCGACGAGCGCGAGGGCGGTGAGCGGCGCATTTTGAACTTTGGGCACACGATTGGGCACGCGTTGGAGGCGGAGACGAACTATCGGCGTCTATTGCACGGCGAAGCTGTTGGCTGGGGCATGATTGCTGCATGCAAGATCGGAACTGAGATCGAAATCACGGACGCCGAAACCGCACAGCGCATCATCGCCCTCGTCGAAAGCTATGGTCCTTTGCCCAAGGCGAATGTCGACGGCAGGCGCATCCTCAAACGGCTCGCCTCGGATAAGAAGACCGTAGGCGGCGTGCCCCACTTCATACTGCCGACTGCCATCGGGAAGGTTGAGGTTGCTAATGATGTTGCGCCTGGATTCATAGTTGGAGCTGTAAAAGAGATTACCGGTTGGAACCGCAGATCCTTCGACTACGCGTCAGCGCGGCGCGTAAAGACAAGCGCCGCAAGTGCGAGGCGGCCGCTTCGCTCAGGATGACAGCATTGGCGGTATAACGCTGAAGAATGCAAACCGCCTTCAAGGATCGTAACGCACATAGAAACATATGCCTGAGAGTAAACAGCCAGCAACGAGCGAGCGCATCGTAGGCGCAGCGCCAGCGGGAGCGCGCGACGAAGCCTCAGCGGCCGATGCGGTGCGCGAAATGTTTACCTCGATTGCGCCGCGTTACGATTTGCTGAACCACGTGCTGTCGATGAATGTCGACCGCCTGTGGTGGAACCGCACTGCGCGCGTGTTCACTGAGATCCTGCGCTCTCCGGGCGCGGAGGTGCTGGATTTGTGCTGCGGCACCGGGGACATGACGTTCGCCTTATACCGCCGGGCCGGCGCTAGTCAGACGCAGTTCTTTGGCACCGACTTCTCGCATGCCATGCTGGTACGAGCGCAAGAGAAGTCAGGTAGAAGAAACATTCGCTGGGTTGAGGCCGACGCACTGAACCTGCCCTTTGCTTCAGGCAAATTCCAGCTCGTAACTTCGGCCTTCGGCTTTCGAAATTTGGCCAACTACGATCGTGGATTGGCTGAGATTCATCGCGTGCTATCGCCTGGTGGCGAGGTCGGCATTCTGGATTTTGGTGAGCCGAAAGGACTGGTGGGTCAGCTTTATCGCGTGTATTTTCGCCGCGTGCTGCCGGCAATCGGAACGCTGATCTCGGGCGTGCGTGGACCCTATTCGTATCTTCCGGCGTCGGTGCTGCGTTTTCCTTCTCCTGAGGAGATGCTGCAGCGCATGCGTGCAATAGGCTTTAGCCATGTCTCCTGGACGCCCTACACCTTTGGTATTGCCGGGCTCTATCGCGGCAGGAAGTAGGCTCGTGGCTTTCCGAGTTATGCGTTGGCGCTGCGCAGCCGACCCAGGGTCGACCGGACGAACGAACTAATCCTCTCCCTGGTCAACATGTCCCACCCCGGCAGTCGCAGCCAGAACACCGCGGGAAGATAAATCGCACACACACAAATGCCGACCACCAGGATCCGCGGAATCAATAGTCGCGGATTGATCAGGTTGCGAACCAGATAAGCCAGCACGCCTGCAGCAATCGTTACCCCGGTCACCTTGAACAAATCGTAGTACAAGTAAAGGTCGTGGATGCTCGCGTCCACCACTCGCACCGCGCACCAAGCAATCAGGATACGCTCGATCACTTGCCATGTGACCGTGCTCACCGCTGCGCCAATCATTCCGAAGTGGCGAATCGCCGGTCCCAGCGTGCAGAAGAGCGCAATGAAGACGCAAATTCGCACCACCAACAGGAAGTTTCGCAGCTCCTTATAGGCGCGAACGATGGGATCGAGCAGAAACACTCCGATTAACAGCAGGATGAGGCTTACGAGGAAGATGTTCGCGCTGGCTTCATAGGTCTTGGTATAGAGCAAGACGATGAGATCGTGTCCACCTACGAACAGCATCGCGAACATCGGAAACTGAATGGCCGCCAGCTGGTTCGTGGCCGTCGCGGTCACATGGCGAATATCTTCCTTCCGATCTTCTTTCTGCAGGCTGCTGATACGCACGATCATCACCGAGACGACGGATTCCAGCGCCAGCGTCAGCAGGGGCACGTCGACCCATCCCACGGCATAGATGGCGAAGTCCTTCGGGCCAAGAGAATGGCTGACGAAGTAGTTGTCCAGATCCTTCTGGATGACCCAAAGCATTCCGACCGCGCCGTACGGCAGCGCATATGCCAGCTGTTCTTTGAAGAATGGCCAGTCGAAGTGCAACCAGAATCGCGGGAAGCGTACATCCAGATACCAGACCAGCACGGCCATGGAGAAGATCTGGTTGAGTAGCGCGGCAATCAGCAGAGCCTCGACCGTACGAAACCACAGCGCTGCAGCACCGAACAGGATGACGCGCGCAAACTGTGTACCGATGATGAAGATTGTCGAATAGCGCACGTCCTGCATCGCAGTGGGGATCTGCTGCACCAGACTTGAGGTCAGCGTGAACAGAACAATGAATCCCAGCAGGACGGCGAGCGGTACCAGGGCGTCCGAGCGAAACAGGAAGTGCAGTACCTGGGGATAGAGCGCAACCGCGATGAGCGGAATCCATCCGGCTATGAAGTTGTAGACCAGGATGTTGAGCGCGATCTGGCCGCCGCGTTCGGGATGCCGCGGCATGAAGTAGTAAGCGCTCATACCGACGCCGAACATGGCAATGCTGCTTGTGGTCGAGACGAAGAGAAAGGCCTGCTTGAAGATGCCGTACTCGGTCTGCGGCATCAGGCGCACCAGCAAGATTGGCAGAGCGATGTTGAGCGCCGCGGCAACAAATTTCGAGGCCGTCAGCCAGAAAGCTTGCACAGCCAGCCGCGGTGGTTGCCTGGTTGCCGTCGCCGTCACTCCGATGCGATCCCCTGTGTCACCATAACCGGAACCATCAGCCAAGTCGAGAGAGTCAGCGCTTATTTCTGGCGCGCGTAGGTGTACATATACTCCGTGTCGGATGGCGACACGACCACGTCGGTCTGCAGCGAGTCCGTCAGGTTTGAGGGAGCTGTATGCGGCAGTTGCTCATTGCTGATGAGGAATCCTCCAGGCCGGATCATCGTCCCCAGATTCGCGCGAGCCAGCGACTGCTCCAAGCCGCCGTAATAAACGAAGATGTTAGTGCCGATGACCAGATCAAACTGCTTGTCCGCGGGCAGCGATACGGTCTGGAAGACAACATTCATGTCGATCGGAATCACATGCAGCACGACATCCGGCCGAATCGCGACCGCGCGGTTCCAAATGTCCGACGCTGCTTCAGGCACAGGAATCTTCGGCGCCGTCTTGCCAATCTCGCTGCCCAGCTTCTGCCAGTAATCGAGGAAACCGGTGGCGTAATCCTTGCTCCACTGATCCGATGGGCTGGAGAGTAATTGCATCGTGTACCACTTGCCGGCGGCAGCCTGGGTGCGCGCGCGTGCCAAATGCTTGTTGACACGGGAGCTGATATCGAATGTGGTGACTTCGACTGTATCGGGATCGGCCAGATTCAGGCGCGCCAGCGTGTCGATCACCGCGAAAGGCTGCGTAGTTTGCGGAGGGTAAAAGTCGGAGCCTGAGTTTTTGTTCACAAAATCCAGTCCCGGACCAACGATCGCCACGTGATGAATACTATTCGGCTTCAGCAAGCCCTTCGCCATCATGTTGCGCAGATGCAAATCGATCATGTAGTCGGGATAGAGATTGCTGTCCGTCGAAATGCCGCGGTCTCTGAACTGTTGCGAAAGATTGGAGCCTTTCTTCTCGTACAGGTCCTTCTGCGCACGGACGACCTCATCGCGCATGCGCGCCAGGTTAGCCAGTATGTATGCCTTCAGCTTGGCCCGTCCCGTCGGTGTGCTGAGATTGAAGCCCTGCTTCTGAAGGAAGTTGCGCATGTCCGTCATGCCTTCACTGGCATGCGGTGCGGCGAGGGCGCGGATCAGATTGTCGGCACGCTTGCCGGCCAGCGAATCGACGTTCGAGTCGTGGCCATAGCGCATGAGATCGGCGTAATCAATGCGCGCTTCTTTGGTGTAGGTAACGCCTAGCCGCAGCAGGTTGGTCAGCGTATCTTCTTCGCCGCGCTCTATGCGCGTGCGAATTTCCTGATCATTGCTGCGAGCCCAGGCATCCCAGGCAGCCGCTGTTGGCTGGCCATTGGGCTTCAACGCCGGGGGCAACGTCTTGAGGTACGTGTTCAGCACCGGCTGAGCTGAAGAGAACGGAATAATTTGCGGAGTCTGCGCGACGGCAGAGGAAACCATCAGGCAGACGAAAAACAACCCTGTGATGATGCGGCGGTGGCTGCTCATATTTATAAGTTGAAATTATTCAGGCATACTCCGATGCAAAAGAGGCGCTTCCTGCGCGGCTACGGTTACCGACGCGTCTACGCGCCGCCTCAATCTTGACCAATAGAAGACCGGCAGGCCGGCGACGATCAGCAACGTGCCGATCAGCGCTGTCTTGGGTGCACCCCAGATGGTGTTGATGACAATCGCGGCGCAGGGCAAAACAAACGCCGCCGGCGCCAGCATCTGCAACCATGCCCGGGGATTCGCGCGCAACTCATGACGCCGAGCCACAAACAGTCCCGCAACCGCGGCGCCGGACGAGAGCAGAATCATAAAGCCTGTGTAATTGAGGATCTGCTCAAACGTCCCTGCCATTACCAACAGCGCGCTCCACAACGCCTGTAGCGCGATGGCCAAGGCGGGCGTGCCAAATCGCCGGCTGATGCGTGCGAAGCTGGGAATGAATGCTCCGTCGCGCGACATGGCGAAGTAGACGCGAGGGCCGGCGATGGTCATCGCGCTGATCGAACCGAGCAGCGCCACAATCGTGAACATTGACAGAACAGGAGCTATGAAGCTTCTTCCCTGCCCGAACAATGCGGTCGCAGCGACCTCCCCGACATTGACGCCGTTCTTAATTTCAGCGGGCGGCACTGCGTAGATATAGAGCGTATTGATGAAGACATAAAGGGCAACGATGACGCAGGTGCCAGTCAGCAATGCGCGACCAATGGATCGCCGCGTGTCATGCAGCTCTTCTGATATGTAGGACGCAGCATTCCATCCGCTGTAGGAGAACATGATGAGAATCAGTGCCAGCAGCCAGTTTGACGGATGGAAGGAAATGCCTGTGGACTGAAAGTGTGACCACGAGCCTGATCCCAGCGCGAATCCCAGAACGCAAAAGACAACTATGACCGCGAGGATGAAAAAGGCCAGTGCATTCTGCGTGAGTTTACCGGCTCCTAGGTTACATGCGTGCAGGAGCGCGAAAAGAACGATGAAGAAAGCGGCCGTAAGGGATCGCGGTGAAAAGGTCAACGCGCCGAAATAGAAGTTGAGGGAAAACAAGCCATGGTCCGAGGCGAGCGCCGGAAAGTAGTGTCCGAGATACAGCACCAGGCCGACCGCGCTGGCAGCGACGGCGCCGGAGAAACCGGCGATCAGCGAGGTCCAGCCCGATAAGAAGCCGGCGGTCGGACCGTAGGCCTTCGACAGATAAATGTATTCGCCACCGGCCCAGGGCCACATGCGTCCCAGCTGCGCATAAGACATGGCGCCCGCCAGAGCAAGCGCTCCGCCGGCGATCCAGAGTCCAAGAATCGCACGCGGCTCAGGGACGAGCTTGGCAATGATGGCGGGTGTGGTGAAGATGCCAACGCCAATAACGTTGGAGATGATCAGCGCCACGCCATCACGCACGCGAAACGAACGGCGGAGTTGATTTCCCGCGGCGGGCGCAGTTGCTTCGGAACTGCTGACAGCAAGAGAATCGGCCGTACTGGTAGGACTGGACTGGTTACTCCTGGGTGTTGTGGCCATTTCTCTTATGGACGTGCAGGATTGGCTGCCTGGGTGCATATACTCTAGCACGCTAGCGGGAGCCGAATGTTGCGCTCGTACACAGAGCTGCCGCATACATCCGATCCATTTTTTCGCGGTTCGAGATCTGGGTGTTGTTTTTGAATTTCCCAGGTCTCGAAAGACGTGAGACCTGGGGCACCCATCTGGCGACGGAATCGAAAGATCAATCCGGGTTCCCGTCCAGCGCGAGGTCTTCGGCCACGTTTTTGTCGGAATCTTCTAGTTCGGACATCAAGCCTTCGTCGGTCAGGTCGAGAGGGCGCGAGTTATGCCAATCGTGATGGACGATGGTATGCAGCCGCTCCATGACGTCCGAATCGCGAACCTCGATCGCCAGTTCGCGGCGGCTGTCGAAGCTTCCAGGCGAAAGATTGATGGAGCCAATAATGGCGCGAAGGTCGTCGGCAAAGAGCAGCTTGGCATGCAGCTTCAGGCCCTTGAGCCTGTGCACCTTGATGCCGACATCGTCCATGATACGCAAGCCGCCCACCGCTTCCACCAGTTTCTGCTTCTTCAATTTGTGCGGCGGCCGTGCCAGCACGTGCACCTTAACGCCGCGCTCATTGGCGCGCACCAGGCGTTCGATGATGACCGGATCCTGATAACGTTCGTTCTGAACCCAAAGGGTATGTTTCGCCTCATCGATGAATTGCCCGATTCGCTGGCGGCCGTTGCCGATGCACCAGATCAGATGGGACTCGTCGCCGGGCTCGAACTTCTGTCGCTCCCAATCGGCATCGAAGCACTCCACGACTTCGTTGACTTCATGCGGGTGCGAGGTGACGACAGCGTAATCGCGCGTCTCGGTAAGGTTCTTCGTCTCCCAGTTGAGCGATTGGACGAAGGCGCTCTGGTCGTCGATCACCATCGATTTCTCGTGGGTGACATCGAAGGCGGGGTTGCTGTCGATCACATCGACGGCGGCTTCCGATAGCAGCTTGCGAGCGTCGCTGTTCTCCTTCTCGCCACTGCGACGTGCCGGGTTCAACATGATCCGCACCTTTACGCCCCGGCGATGAGCTGCGATCACCGCGTGCAGAAGCTCCGGATCGGAGAACAGGAACATCTTGATGCGGAGCGATGTCTTGGCGAGATTGATCGCATCGATGATCGGCTGCGACGAATCGTCAGGCAGAACAACGAGGTAACGGGACATAGGGATTCCCTGAACTGCTCAAGTCGAATTCACCACGGAGACACGGAGAGCACGGAGTTAGGGAGGCCCTGATTAAGTTCCATTAAAGTCCCGGCTACAGCCGCAATAATTTTGCTAAGCTTACGGACGGCCTGAAGGCCTTCCCCTTCAAACCCTGGACTTGATCGGAATCCCCTTAACGATTCAGTTCTTTCTCAGTGACCTCAGTGCCTCCGTGGTGAGAAATCATCATGCTTTGGCGGTGGCGGAGTCAAACTGCGTACGATGTAGCTCGGCGTAGATTCCATTCAGCGCCATGAGCTGGTCATGATTACCGCTTTCAGCGACCACGCCGCCGTTAATGACGATGATCTTATCGGCATCGCGAATGGTACTCAAGCGGTGCGCAATGGTGATCACAGTTCGCCCCTTCATAAGCCGCTCTAGAGCTTCAATTACCAGCTTCTCCGATTCGCTGTCCAGCGCGGCAGTAGGCTCGTCGAGCAGCAGGATGGGACTGTTGCGCACCATCACGCGGGCAATGCCGATGCGCTGCCGCTGGCCGCCGGAAAGCGTGGAGCCGCGCTCGCCGACCATGGTGTCGTAACCCTTTGGCATGCGCTGGATAAATTCGTCGGCGTTAGCGAGGCGGGCGGCGTCGACGATTTCCTCGCGCGTCGCATTGGGACGGCCGAAAGCGATGTTTTCCAGAATCGTTCCCCGGAACAGCACCGTGTCCTGCAGAACGTAGCCAATCTGCTCGCGCAGCGGATTCACTTTGTAGTCGCGGACATCGCGGCCATCGATCTTCACGCTTCCCTTCTGCGGATCGTAGAAGCGCGGGATCAAACTCACGACGGTGGACTTGCCACTGCCGGTCGGACCCACGATACCGACCATCTGTCCGGGGTCAATCTTGAAGCTGACATCCTTCAGCACCGGGTTGTCGGCACTGTAACCGAAGCCAACGTGATCGAAGGCTATGTCGCCCTTGAGGAAGCGCGGCTCGAAGGCGTTGGGGCTCTCGGGGAGGATGGTGTCGGTTTCGAGAATCGCCTGCACGCGTTCCACGCCAACGGCTGCTTGCGCGATAGCGTTGGTGGTGGTCGCCAGGTCCTTCACGGGCTTGAAGAATTTTGAGAGATACGAGAGATAGACGGTCAGCGCGCCGATAGTCATCACATCGCGCAAAATGAGAGCGGCACCACGCCACAAGACGATCGCGGTGATGAAGGCAGTCGCGATAGTCACGATCGGCGAGAGGAGCGATTTGACTTTGCGGGCCCGGAGCGCAGCACTGACGGTGGCTTGGCTAACCTCGGCCAGCGCATCCTCCTCCATGTCCTGCCGCCCGAAGGCCTCGATCACCTGCATCGACTCCAGTCCCTGCTGGACCACGGCAACGATTTCCGCCTGCTCTTTGCGTACCTGATGGGTAGCCTTCTTTACGGCCTTCTTGAAGCGCGTGATGAAAAACAGTAAGAACGGGGTTGCGGCGAGTGCGATCAGCGTGAAATCCCAATTGAGCCAGAACATCAGGCCCAGCATCGACACGATGGTCAGCATGTCGATGAGGATGTCGAGGGTCGAGGAAGAGGCGAAGCCCTGGATGGTCTGGATATCGGTGGTGATGGTGCTCAGCAGAGTGCCGGTTTGATGGGTGTTGTAGTAGCCCAACGAGAGGCGCTGCAGGTGCTGATAGGTGCGCATACGCAGGTCGTGCGCGACCCACTGGCCTACGCTCTCGGTGTAATAGTTGTCGATATAGCTGGCGAGTGCACCGAACAACGCGATCACGACAAATGCTAGGGCCGCTAGTCCGGCAACCTGCAACTTATTGCCTTTGTCCAACATAGGCCGGACAATCTCATCCAACAGATGAGGTAGCTTGTGGCTGCCAACAACGTTATCGATGATGATCTTCAGCGGCCAGGGACTGGCCAGGCTCATCGCGGTTTCGACCAGCATGGCCGCGAGGACGATCAGGAGTTTGCCACGGTACGGTCGAAGTAATTCACGGATCAAACGGAACATGGCGCCCCTAGGGATACCGGAACTGAAATACGCTTTTGCAATTCTCGCCCAATCGCGGAAGATTGCAAAGAGGTTAAATGCGCCAGTAGCCAGCAGTCAGCAGCCAGTAGTCAGCTCAGGATGACAAAATAAGTGAGTGGGTGATGTTCGATGACATCCACGAGCTCGCGGCTCGTAGCTCACTGCTGAGTGCTGATTGCCGACTGCAGAGCACAGCTAAGCTTCGGCCTGAGTTTCAGCCTTCCGCCTTGACCGGATACTGCTTGAACATCTTGGAGATTGCGTTATTGACCTGGTCCACAAGCTTGTTGGGGTCATGGGCTGCCAGATTCTGCTGGGACATACCGCGCCAGACCAGTTTCTTATTGGCTCCGTCGATCAGATCGACAACCAACTGTCCTTTGTGAATGGTCACCGTCGTGTTGCCGTACATACCGGTGAGCATCGACCCTGAGAAGCTGGGATCGAAGGGGGGAATACCGCCGGTCGCGTTATACAGCGGATCGTTGGAATAGAAGGTGGAATCCTGATCAATGGAGCCATAGACCTGAATGATCAGGCCGGGATTGTCGTTGACGGTGACCTTCTGCAGACCGCGCGCCTTGAGCTCCTGCTCGATTGCGCCAACCACGTTCGCGGCCAGCATGGGATGTGCGACGGCGCCGTGCGGCGCCCAGGCGAAGGTTTTGAATTGCGCGAAGTTCAACTGCTTGTCGTAGGTGACGTTGATCTTCTGCCCATGCACGCCCACGCATAGGCCGATTACCAGCACAAGTGATATGGCACTGTGAACGCCAACTTTAGCAAGTTGTTGGAAGACTCTTGACCCAACTGCTGTGCCGTCGGCTGAAGCCGACTCAGACGAGGAAATAGGCATCTCGGACGCTGGCCAAAAGGCCAGCTCTACCTGAAAATCGCGCATTCGTTGATTTCTTAGCGGTCGGCTAGACATCCGCAGCTCCTTCTTCGTTCTGCACCATACTCCACTTTCACCCGGGAAGAAACGCCAAATCTGGCCGAACTATCAACTTGCCAGGCGCCAACGGAAAGCGGCGAGCGAACGTAAACGATCGCATTATGGCGACAAGTTGCTGGACGCCGCCACGTCAGCAGAACTGAAGCGGCCGCCGGCGCAAATCGTGTCGATGGCATCGATGAGATCCGAACTGATCCGCGACTTGTACACATAGCCGTCCGCGCCGAGGTCGAAGGCGGCGCGAACGAAATCGATGTTCTCGTGGACGGTAAGAAAGATGATCTTAGCCGCAGCCCCGGCCTTCTTCAGCCGCCTGGCTATCTCGAAGCCGGCAATATCTCCCAGCGAGATATCCAAAATGATGAGATCGGGATTGAGATTGGGAGCCTGCTCGAGAACCGATGCGCCATCAGACAAGGCCGCGACGACGAGGTACGCGGGCTGCAGCATGTCAGCCAGCGTCTCCAGAATCTCCAAATTGTCGTCTGCCAGTAAAAGCCGTATCAAGCGCACCAGATCGATCTCCGCCTGCACACATCCGCACAGGTGACTGCTGACCCGACGTTACCAACAAGAGTTACGGCTGCCTACTGGCAAAACTACTATTTTCTGGATGAAAAGCTGGTTGTCCCAGGCGGAGGGCATCTGGCGCTTGATGGCGTACTCCAGCAGTCCGGCGTTGGTTCTGACGCCCAAGTTTCCATCATTCGATATTTGTGGAAGGCCACCGTGGCTGCCGGACAGACCCGTTTACGGCAGCGCCTCGACAGGTGGGTTGCTTATGGCTTGATCGCCGGCAGCTGCGATGCGATCTGAACGTTGAACAGGTTATCCAGTCGCCGGTCGAGTTGCATAAACAGAGCGGCCTTGGTCCCAGGCAGCGCCTGCTCAAATTTCGGAAGATACTGCACCCGCAGGCTGATGATGGTCTGGTCTGCTTCTGCCAGCAGCCTGGTGAGCTGATCGGCCTCTTCCGCGGTCATCGTCTTATAAATCTTCGCGTATTGCTTGACCAGAGCGAAACGGGTGTCATTCACCTTGCGTACTTCGGCTGCATATTCGTTGTAGAGCGGCCAAAACGCGGCGGCCTCACTGTCGCTAAGCTGCATGTTCTTGGTGATCAGGCTCTTGGATTCAGCCTGCAGGTTCTGCCGCAATAAAGCGACGTCTTTGTCGTTGACCGTCGGCAAGGGCGTGCTGTAGGTCTGCGCCGCTAACGATCCTGCAACCAGCAACACAACAAACAGCAGTCTGAATTTCATGGGCTATTTCCTTGTGACCTACTCTTTCGCGCTGTTCTCCGTTGCTTTCTCTTGCCAGGACACAATCTCCATCGCCACCAGTCGCGCAATCATGACCGCCAGGTAGAGTTGACCGACGAGCGCTTCTCCGACGGCAAGCGTTCGAGATATCTGTGCAGTCGGTGTGATGTCTCCATAGCCCACCGTCGTCAGGGTCACAAAGCTGTAATAGATCCAGTCGGCGACGGTGGACAACTCCCCCGCCTGAAAAACGAATGAGCCGGGGTGCAGAATGGCAGTTATGCGAAAGGCATGGGCCCAGGCAATGCCGAATAGCAGGTAAACGGCAATCGCGCCTTGAATGCGCACATGAGTAACTCGGCCTGGCCGAAAAATCTGCGTCAGCAGCACGATCGCAATCACCGCTATCGCGGCCATGGTCCACCAATCGCTCCGCAATTCCGACCTCGCCGTGCCAAGTCCCCATGCACTCCATCGCACCGCCAGCGCCACTGCCCCCACAAGGGCCGACACGATAAATAGCATCCGCTGTCGCCAGGCAATGGCGACGCCCGAGAGCAACAGAACGGTAAATGCACCGTTGCTGTACAGCCGGGTGTTCTCCTTGCCGAAGCCTATTGAAGGCAGGACAAATGCGGTCAGCACCAGCAGCATCAGAAACAGCGACAAGTTGGCTTGCGACTGCCAGGTGTCGATAATAATCCCTCTGGCTTTGCTGCGGACAGCATCGCGCTTGGCTCGTATCGCGTGCTCTTGCATGTGAGATCACCTGAGAGATAGAAGAGAGGGCCATCCTGCGGCCCGTAAACAACTCGATGCTAGCTGCCAGCTACGCCTTTGTTCTGCAGAATTCTCACCACCACCCGCCGATTGGCTGCCTGACCCTCGGCGGTCGAGTCCGAAGCGACTTGATCCGATGTGCCCATCGCTCCCGGCGCCAGCACATTGGTTAACGGAATCCCGCCCTGCTGCTCCAGAAAATGCAGAACGTGATCGGCGCGCTGCCGGCTTAGCTTCTGGTTCAGCGCCGCCGAACCTACCTTGGACGCGTACCCCTGGACCTGAATGATGTAAGCCGTGATGGTCTTTGCCTTGGTGGCCAGTTGCATCAGCTGCGGCTTGTACTGCTGTCCGATAACCGTGCTGCCGTTGGCGAAGTAAACCGTTACCTTGCCCAGAATGTTGTAGTCGTCCAGTTCGCCGAAGCGCTTATTCGTCGCGGCAATGGCAGCTTGGTCCGCGGCAATCTTCTGCTGCTCCGCAGCCACTTGTTGTTGCTGCTGCTGTAGTTTTTGCTGTTGCTGTTGAAGGTCCTGCTGGCTCTGCTGAATTTGTTGCTGATTTGCCTGCGTCTGCTCTTCGATTGGAGCAATGCCGGCCTGAATGTCCTCGGCGCGCTTGAGATCGTTGGCTTTGAACTTCACTTCCTCGGCCACCATCTGGTTCTGCGCGTTGTAGGAGCCTTGTATCTGGACCGGCAGTCCGGGGATTAACGCCGTCATCCCCAGCTGCTTTTTACGGATGTGGAGCAATCCGGAGGCTTCTTGCACTTGCGTCGCAGGAGTGAGCACGACCACCGTGCTTTCCTGCCCCTGCGCCTGAACGGTCATCGTCGCTCCGCTGCGTCCGGTGATCAGTCCCTGCAACTGCGCGCTCTGAGCCGCAGCCGCTCCACACGTTAATACGACGGCCAGCAACATCGATGGGCTATTGACTTGCTTGCAATCCGGTTCGTCTGCATTGCATCCCCCGTCGTCGTCTCTTTCGGCCACGCCTATTGATGAAGCAATGTTAGAGCCTACGAAAGAACGAGAAAACTGGCAAAAGTAACAGCGCTTCACCATACAGTGCTTGGTCAGTCCCGGGATATGTACTGACTGATTACTACTTTCTTTTTATTGCACCGGCTATGTATTTCTGCTAGGTATCCTCCATACGTCCAGACAGTAAGATGGTTCCGACGCAAAGAGTTTCCGCCAGCATTGTGGCGAAAGGAGGAGTTGTGCGCACAGGATCAGGTCTCACCAGAATCGCGTCCATAGCTCTCGCACTACTAGGTTTGCTGCTGTTGGGTAGCGCTCCGGGATTGGCCCGCGACAAGTACGAAACCATCGACGCCACGGCTTGGGGCACCAGCACCCAGCTGGGCCACAATGTCGGCATCACGCTGGTCATCTACCAGTACTCCACGCCGGAAGACCAGGAAATTCTCTACGACGCCTTCCAGAAGGGCCAGAATCAGGGTTTGGTCAACGCGCTGGAAAAGATGAAAGCCGTTGGCCACATCTCCATCACGGGAACGCTTGGCTATGATGTCAGCTTCATCAAGCTTATCCAGACACCAACCGGTCGCACCATTCGCTTTGTCACCAATCGCCAGATCCGTTTTGGCGAAGCTTATTACGACACGCAAAGCCAGTACTACAACCTGACGGCTGGGGAGATCAATATCAACACCCAGGACAAGAGCAAGAGCGACGGCGTGTTGTATCCCGCAGCACAACTCTCAATCGGCTCTGATGGCCAGCTGGAGCTGAACCTCAACAAAAACCCCTGGCGGCTTGGCGGCATCATCGACTGGTCAGGCACACCGGGCGAGAACTGACGATTTTGAAAGGGCACGGCTTCAGCCGTGTCGTGCAGAGCCGCAAAGCCAGGGCTTTAGCCCCTGGGGGGAATCGCAGTTTGCCGGCCGGTTCATTATGAGATTGCTTCGAGGAAAACTATGAAGATCCATCGCACGCTTGTGGTTGGGTTTATTTTGTCTGCTTCGATTTGTCTGCTGGCCAGTGTGGCAACGGCTCAGGCGAAAGGAAAATACGTTTGCGCCGAGCGCAATCCTCAGAGCCTTTGCAATGCCGATAACACCTGTTCCGCGTCCGGCTCTTGCACGGTCGACATCAAACGGGATGGGATGAACTCGGCGACGGCTACGCCGGGATTTCCCAAGGCTAAAGGAAACTCGCTCTTGTGCGTTAAGCCCGGCACAACGGTAACGTTCCAGACTTCGTCGAAGGGCACCGGGTTCATCGTTGATCCCGGACCGTCCTCGCCCTTCGATCCGCCAGACACGATCATTGGCGGCGCGCAAAAGCCTGTGCAGGTTACCGCCAAGCGCTCCGGGTGCTTCAAGTACTCGATCGGCGCCTGCTACTCCGGTTCGACCGTTGGCATGTGCGGCTCCGGTGCAGCAGAGGTCATCGTGATGAGCGAGGGTTCAAAGTAAGCCAAGATTTGGCGCTGAATGTCTCTACATCTTGCGGGCCAGGGCGGGCGCTCTGGCCTGAATTTTTGTGCCTTCGCCGGGGGTGGACGCGATTGTAAACTCGCCTCCGATCAGATGCATGCGCTCCCGCATGCTAATCATTCCCAGCCCAGCCGAACTGCGAACTTTATTCGTATCGAAGCCAACACCGTCATCGGCGAGGTTAAGCACCAGGTCGCCATCGGCACCAGTCATGTCGACACGAACCTCGGATGCACGACTATGTTTAGCCACGTTGTGCAGCGACTCCTGCACGACCCTGAGAAATCCCAGCGCAATGTCACTGTCCAGATCCGATGGAATGTCGGTGCAGGCACACTCGACCTTAATGTGGTACTGCTCCGAAAACTCACGACAGAGGCTCTTGATCGCAACCGCCAGGCCGAGGAACTCCAGCTCCGAGGAATGCAGCTGATGAGACAGCCGGCTGACCTGGTGGCCAATGTCTTTCAGCTTGCCGCATAGCTCCGCAATCCCCGGACTTTTCTTTCCCGATGATGTCGGCTTACCCGCGCGTTGCAGCTGAACGCTCAACAGGGCCAGCGATTGGCCGATCCCATCGTGCAGCTCGCGAGCGATGCGCGCGCGTTCTGCCTCCTGCGCATTCATCAGGCGGCGAGAAAGGTCCGCGCGCTCCAGTTCGGCTTGCTTCTGATCGTCCACATCGACACAGCAGCCGATGTAGCCAACGAAACTGCCATCGGGCAGGAAGCGCGGCACACCAGTATCTTTGATCCAACGGTACTGCCCGTCGTGGCGGCGCAGGCGGTACTCCATGGCAAACGGAATCCTCTGGTCGAACGCCGTGGAGTAAATGTGAATGCATCGCTCAAGCTCTTCCGGATGAACTCCCACGGCCCATCCGTCGCCCTTCTCTTGCGCCAAGGAACGTCCGGTAAAGGCCAGCCAGCCACGATTGAAATCGGTGCAGCCCTTGTCTAGCCCAGCCATCCACATCATGACCGGCGCGTGGTCGGTCATGACCCGAAAGCGCTCCTCGCTCTCGCGCAAAGCGTCGTCCGCACGCTTGCTGGCAGCCAGGTCTTTGGCTACGACCGAAATGCCATCCTTGGCAGGATAGGCCGTGATCTCCAGCAGGCAGTCGTGCTCGCCCAGCTTGCACGCCAGACTGAACCTGTGCGCCTGTTGCGTCTCCAGAACTCTGCCGAGGGTCGTGCCGACGCTGTTGATACCGTCCGAGAAAATTTCATCAACGTGCTTGTCGATGACCTTACCCGCAGACACCCCGGTCAGATTTTCGGCAGCTTTGTTCCAATAGGTGCATCGGAGATCGCGGTCAAGAGTGAAGAATAGATCGCTGATGTTGTCGGCGAGGACACGCAGACGCTTGTCGCTATCCAGCAGGAGTTGCTGGATCGCCTTCCGTTGCGGGGTGAGGTCTTCGACGATCGCCAGGTAGCTGGCCGGTTGGTTGCTGCCTTCATCGCGAACCAGCGTGACGGTTGCTTTCAGCCAGACGACTCGCCCATCGCCGCGCAGATGCCTTTTCTCGCTGGAGAAGCTGGCAATCTCGCCGCTCCGCAGCCGATGGCACTCGGCAAGCTCAGCATCGAGATCGTCAAACCGGGTAATGTCGCGCAGTGTCTTGTCGAGCAGCCCTGATCGTGAATAGCCCAGAATGTCGCAGAGCGATTGGTTCACTGCCAGCCAGTCGCCATCCAGCGACACCTGAGCGACGCCGAACCCGGCGTGCTCAAACATCAACTGGAAGGCTTCCTGCTCGCGCGCCGGCGAGAGCCGTTCTTGGGTCGATGGTTGCATCAGCCGGAGGTCCTTGCTTAGGGCTTAAGAGAAAGTGCTATGGCAAAGTATATGACGCGCGACGGAGCCAACGAAGCAGAAATCTGCGGCTTCGTACCACAGGAGTTGCGGATCAGGACAGAAATGTGCCGCTAATGTCAACGGCGAAGCGCGATCGCTTTACTCCAGCACGCGCGGCCTTCTCGAACGAGAACAAGACGATGATGACCCTCGCCCTCTGCCATCGAAATTTGCTATTCTCTAGCGTTTCCGCCGGTTATGACGTATTGGAGGGCAACAAGCGCCATGAAGTCCATCGTCGAAAGATTCGTCGCCATCGTTCTCGTATTCACCATTTCCCTGGTATCGCCGGGTATCACGCTCGCGCAGACGGCTCCGGCCGCGCCCCAGGCGCCGACAACACCGCAATCACCTGCAGCCGCCAAACCAGCCCAGGCGCCAGCGGCGCCCGTGCCCAACGATCCCTGGCCGAGGACGATCAGCTACCAGGGTGCGACCATCACGGTGTTTCAGCCGCAGGTCGATAGCTGGGTCGGCAACAAGCTGAACGCTTACGCTGCCGTACGCGTGCAGTCGCCGGAAAAGAAGGATGTCGACTACGGCGTGATCTGGTTTAGCGCGCGCACCGAAGTCGACAAGGTCAACCGCATGGTGACGCTGGAAGACTTCACGCTGGACAAGCAGAACTTCCCTACGATCGCCAACAACGGCTCGGCTTACGCCAACACGTTCATCCTGAACTTGCCGTGGAGCAAGACCATTCCACTGGATCTTCTGGAAACTTCGCTGGCAGTTACGAACGCGACTGCCTCGCAGAAGACCTATCAGCTCGACAACAATCCACCGAGGATCATCTACAGCATCACTCCAGCAGTCCTCGCGCTGATCGACGGCTCGCCTGTGCTCCGCCCCGCGGCCGACAATCTGCAGAAGGTCATCAACACGCGCGCCCTGATCCTCTTCGATTCGTCCAAGAACGCCTACTACCTGGCTCTCATGGACGGCTGGGTGGAAGCGCCGACGATCGAGGGCCCGTGGAACGAAGCCAAGCACGCGCCAACCAAAGCGCTGGACAAGATCCGGCAGGCCGCCGAAGCCAACGATCAGAACCAGCCCTTAGGCAATCCGCAACAATCGCTGGAGCAGTCCTATAAAGAGGGCGAGGCTGTAACCGTTTACGTCAGCACGACTCCGGCCGAGCTGCTGGTGATCGAGGGTGAGCCGCAATATGACACCCTCCCGGGAACCAGCCTGTCCTACGTCTCCAACACCGGCAGCGACATCTTCCTTGATTCCACCAACCAGACGTATTACGTTCTGCTCGGCGGCCGCTGGTTCCAGACGTCGTCGCTGCAGAGTGGCCCCTGGACGTATGTTCCCGGCGCGAGCCTGCCGCCCGACTTCGCGAAAATTCCTAGCTACAGTCCCAAGGGCGACGTTCTGGTATCGGTTCCAGGAACTCCCGCCGCGAAAGAATCTGTGATCGCGAATTCGATTCCGCAGACGGCGACGATCACGCGTTCCGCAGCCACGCTCACCGTGACCTACGAGGGCTCGCCGGTCTTTCAGCCGATCGCCGGAACCAACATAACCTACGCGGTCAACACGACCACTCCTGTCATCTACGTTCCCGGCAATACCTACTTCGCGGTCAACAACGGAGTGTGGTTCTCCTCGGCCTATGCGACCGGTCCGTGGGTCGTGGCTACCAGCATTCCGCCGGTGATCTACACCATCCCGCCCGCCTCGCCTGTGCACTACGTGACCTATGTGCAGGTCTACGGCTACACGCCCAGCGTGGTCTACGTTGGCTACACTCCCGGCTATTACGGAACGGTCGTCTCGTCCGATGGCCTGGTCGTCTATGGCACCGGTTATTACTATCCGCCTTATATTGGACCCACGGTTTGGGTTCCCGCGCCCTATACCTATGGCGTGGGCGCGACCTTTGCCTGGAGCGCGGCTGCAGGATGGGCGCTTGGTTTCGGCATGGGCATGGCAATCGGCTCCTGGTGCAGTCCTTGGTGGGGCCCGGTGGGCTATTGGGGCTGGGGCTGGGGAGCTCCGGCGTGGGGCTGGGGCGGATACGGCGGCGCGGCAGCCGCGAACGTCTATGGACGCTGGGGCAACACTGCATACGCCGGAACGCATGCGGCCTGGGCTAATCCCTGGACCGGCAACTACGGCACCGGCGGTCGCGGAACCTACTACAATCCCGTGACCGGGAATACTGGATATGCGGCTCACGGTCAAAACTACAACGCCTACACCGGCAACTACACCACCGGATCGCGCGTGAGTGGCTACGATCCGACCACCGGCAATCGTTACGCAGCCGGCGGCGGCACGGTCAGCAACGCGTATACCGGCAACTATGCGGCCGGTGCTCACGGCATGAATTACAACCAGAATACCGGCGTGGTTCATGGCGGCGCGGCGGGCGTTGCAGGCAACGCCTACACCGGCGAATCAACCGCCAGCGCTCGCGGCTTCTCCTACAACACCAATACCGGCAATGGCGTCGCGCACACCGCCAACAACACCTACGCCACCCACGATGGGAATGTGTACAAGTACAACCCCTCGAGCGGCTGGCAGCAGCACTCCGATAGCGGCTGGTCCCAGCCTTCGCAGAGCTTCGACAAGTCCGCGATGAATAGCCAGGCCGCAGCGCGCAGCGAAGGGGCCTCCCGCTGGGGCAACTTCCAACATGGTGGATGGGGCGGAGGCAACGGCGGCGGCGGATGGGCCGATCGCGGCGGATTCAGTGGCGGCGGAGGATTCGGCGGGCGTAGCTTCGGCGGTGGTGGATTTCGGCGATAGACAGATCGTCTACATGGGACGCTGTTCACAGCGCGCGGATCGTGACCCGCGCGCTTATTTTTTCACCGTGATGCTGTCGGCGACCTTGTTGTACTCCTCGCGCGAAAGGATGTGCTTCTCCAGCAGCTCATGCTCGCTGGAATAAGGCCGGCCCGCGATGACGCGATCGGCCGACGCATCGTCCATCCCCGGAAGGCTCACCAGTTGCGCTTTGGACGCGGTGTTGAGATCGACCGGCTTGTCGGGGCCGGGACGAGTTAACCCGTCTTTTATTCCCTCAGCTACTGCCTTGGTGCTGTCCTTAAGCTGTGCCGTGGCCGCCGCGGTCTGTTGCCGAATCTGCTCCGGGCTCTGTGGCTGACTGTTGGTGCAGGCGTTGCAGCCGGCAAACCAGATGGGAGAAAAGCTAATTAGAAGCGCGAGAAGAATCGGTCTCACTTGCATGATTTGTGAGATGCAGAATCGGCGCTGAGCGGCTTCTTGCCCGGAACGCCGTTCAACAGAGAAAGGGCATAGCAGGAGCTGTGCCCTGTCGAAGGTGCAAATTGTAGAGTCGACGTCCGCGGGTGAGTGCAGCGCGGTTCACGGCCGGCATCTTTTGGCTCAACCCGTTGCGCCAGCAACGACGGATCTGATCGTCATTGCCTTAGCCAGTGAGTACGGCAACCGCAGCGATTCATGCGTTACTACGCCTAAGCGTAGTGCTCGGCGTTCTTCGCGATGAATTCCTGCTTGTCGGCAGGAACTTCCTCGGCTACGAAAACCGAATTCGTCGGGCAAACCGGAACACAAGCGCCGCAGTCGATGCAGCCATCGGGATCCACATACAGCTGGGTGGCGGCTTCAAAACCGTCTTCGTCCTTCTTGGGGTGAATGCAGTCGGTCGGACAGGCTTCGACGCAGAGTTCATCTTTCGTGCAGGTATCAGTAATTACGTATGCCATGATTGCGATCTCCCGTTCTTGTTTTGCACCGCCCCACATTCAGGACCCGGGCGGCTGGTCCCTTTAGCTACCCCAATGTACAAATTCCATGACCACGGAGGCGGTGATATGGATCACTGCCCTGTTGTGAGCGGCCGCACAATAGGGTTTACGGCCGCAACTTGGCGGATTTTGGCGCACTGCCAGCCAACTTGCTGGCCCTTCAATTGCTGTTTCAACTACTAATAGCCAATAAAGCCACCAAATCGTGGAGATTCGACTCGAACGTGCGACCCGGCAGGTAAATTCTGCATCTCACTGATCTAGTCCCCGGGCAGTTCCTGCGGCACGTCCTCCGCTATAATCGGCAGTTCGGCTTCGGCAATAACAGTAAGGAGCGAGTGAATGCACGCGGGTGAAAAACCCAGAGTGTTGGTCGTGGATGATGAACAGGTCATCGCGGATACGTTAGCCAAGATCCTCGATCTCAACGGTTACGACGCTTCAGCGGTTTACACGGGAACAGCGGCGGTCGAAAGCGCCCGCTCGTTGCAACCCGACTTGGTGATCAGCGATGTCATCATGCCCGACATGAACGGCATCGAGGCCGCCATCAGCATCCGTGGCTTTTTGCCCAGTTGCAAGATCCTGCTTTTCTCCGGACAGGCGGCGACCGCTGATCTGCTAGAGAACGCGCGGGCCCAGGGCCACGAATTCGAGATCCTGGCAAAACCCGTTCATCCTTCAGATTTATTGGCAAAGTTAAAAAGCTAGTCGAGGATGTGTTCACGACGCGGCCTGATTGCGCGAGCTCTCGCTTGCGCAACTCGGTTCGCTGATTTGAATTCGCAGCACTACACGAGCGAACCCCATCCTGCCGTCAGAGCGCCGGTAGCCACCATCGCCTGCGCCAGCGGCGTTCGCCAGCGAAAACGCTTCATCAAAAATTGAAGTAGCTTGGTGGTGGCGACCAGCGCCAGTGAGCCGATGACGGCGCACACCGGCATAAACCACCAGCCCAGAACTTCATGCAACGCCGGCGTTGACACCGGCAGCGCGCCCAGGCGAATGGTGAATTCGAAGGCGTCCGGCCCTACCCACAGGCCGGTGCGTTGCGGGAAGATCGGCTTCAGCAGAGCCAGCAGCAGAAATCCCCCGCCCGTCAGATAACCCACGACGGCAATCAAGAAGACCACAAACCCTTCCACACCGGTGAGCGCCCATCGCAGCGCCGCGCGCAGAATCAGCAGCGGCGAGATGCTCTGCCTTGCCTTCTGCATCAACAGCCCGGTGCGATATTGCCCCGCCAACTCCTCCGCCGGACCTAGGCCGGCAAGGATCTCGTCGAGGCTCGCGGGACTGTCGCCGGAGCGCTCTCGAATGTGCATATGAATCTCTTCCACGATGTCTTCGCGCTCGGCCAGCGTCATCCCGGTCAGAGCACGGCGCAACTCTCCCAGATAGTCATTCACGCGCGAGTCATTAGTCATAACAACAGCTCCTTCCTCGACCGGCCATTGTCGCGGCTGGTTTTGCGAGCCCACTTCAAGACCGGTTCAATGAGCGAACCCAGCCCCGCGGAAAACTCCGTCCACATCTCCGCCATGCGGGTTGCGCGCTCGCGGCCTGCACCGGTCAATTCGTAATATTTGCGGGGATGTCCCGCCTCAGCTTCCACCCACTGCGATTGCAGCAGGCCTTCTGCGCGCAGCCGGTTCAGGATGGGATAGATCGTCCCCTCCGCCAGAATCAGCTGCGAGTCGCGCTCCAGCGCGCGCAGAATCTCCAGCCCGTAGAGCTTTCCGTGCCACAGGGCGGCGAGCACCGCCATTTCCAGGCAGCCCTTGCGCATCTGCGCTTCCCACTTGTCGCTGGAGTCAGCTTCCACCGGGATGGGCGATTGCTTTGCCATGAACTATACCTTGCAATGCATAATATCGTGCTCTGCCCAGCCTAAAACTGTCAAGTGGAATTTTTATTTTGCTTGAACGTTGGTACTTTGGTACATTTGTACCATGGTTGACAAAACAACCCACCCGATTATCGTCGAACGTGTGCAAACCGGCGTGCGCATCGAGAAGCGGCTCTTGAAGGTCTTGAAGGCGCTGGCGGAGCTTAAGGATCTGACCCTGGGCGATCTGCTGGAAGGAATCGTTCTCCACGCCTTCGAAGGCAAGGTGCCATTCTCTGCACAGACATTGAAAGAAATTGAACAGCTGCGCGGTATCTATGGACTCACTCTCAGAGCCGCCGACAGCCATCAACTCAAGGAGCATCGCCGATGAAAACTGACATTCTTCTCTTTGCTGTCATGCCGCTCCTGGCCATAGCGGCCGGTTGCCGTGCGCAGGGACAACAGGCAAGCCCGTCTGATCCAGAACTCGCCCATACACGAGTGGAATTCCACTTCGTCGCCGACGGTTCGTTCGACCAAGTGGCTCCGCTCTTCGGCGCGAATGAAGAGCGCAAGTGGGCCGCAGACTGGAATCCGCAGTTCGTCTACCCCAACCCCGCGCACGACGTGCCCGGAATGGTTTTTCGCGTTGAGCATGGTGACCACTCCAGCATCTGGACCAACACCGCGTTTGATCTCGCGGCCGGACACATCCAGTATTCCTATGTGCTCAATGACGCGATGGCCACGCTGATCGATATTCACCTGACACGGGATGTTGCGCAGAAAACCGGGGTAACGGTCGTCTACGAACGCACCGCACTAATGCCCGACGCCAATGAACATGTGCAGCACTTCGCCAAGGGAGATGCGAAAGCCCAGAAGGAATGGGAAGACGCAATCAATGGATATCTGGCGAGGGCCCATCCCGCGGGTGCGAAATAAGTGAGACGTTGAGCTGCTCGCGCCAGGAGCGACGAGCGGCCTGACTACAGTTCCCTTCTGCCCTCCATCGCCTTCTGCATGGTGACCTCGTCGGCGTACTCGATGTCGCTGCCCACGGGCACGCCGGTCGCGATGCGGGTCACTTTAACGCCGAACGCACGAAACAATTGCGACAGGTAAGTCGCAGTGGCCTCGCCTTCAATGGTGGGATTTGTTGCCACAATCAACTCGTCGACAGAGCCTGATTCCACGCGCTTGGAAAGATTGGCGATGCGCAACTGCTCCGGCCCAACCCCATGTAACGGCGACAACGCGCCATGCAGCACGTGATAGACGCCGTTGTAGTGGCGTGTCTTCTCGACGGCGGCGATGTTCGTCGGCTCTTCGACCACACAGACGAGTCTCTGATTTCGCGTCGGGCTCACGCAATAAACGCAGGGGTCAATGTCGGTGATGTTGTTGCAAACTGAGCAGAGTCGAAGGCTGGCCTTCACGTCATGAATGGCGCCGGCAAGCAGCTCGGCATCCTCATCGCTCGCGCGCAGGATGTGGAACGCGAAGCGCTGCGCCGTCTTGCTGCCCACGCCGGGAAGCTTCTTCAATTCTTCAATCAGTCGAGCCATCGGCTCGGCAAATCGCGACACGATCGGACCTCATTCGTCTTCACCACAGAGAACACAGAGGTACAGAGAAGAGTTCTTCACCACTGAGAACACGGAGAGCACTGAGGAAACGGAGAAAAAGAGATGGATTGATTTCATTTCACAACTCTCTTCCGTTTGTTCTGTCTTGCTTTTCTTCCTTTTTTGTATTTCTCAGTGCTCTCCGTGTTCTCTGTGGTGAATAAAACGATTTTTTCTCTGTGCCTCTGTGTCTCTGTGTCTCTGTGTCTCTGTGGTGAAAAGGTTCTACATCCCCGGCAGGCCCATGCCGCCGAGCATACCGCCCAGGCTGGACTTCAGTGCCTCGTCTACCTTGCGCGACGCCTCGTTCACCGCCGCGACCACCAGGTCCTGCAGCATCTCGATATCGCCCGACTTCACGACCTCGGGGTCAATGGTGATGCTCTGCAGCTGCTTCTGGCCGCTCATGCGGACGGTTACGCTGCCGCCGCCCGAGGAGGCTTCGACGGTGATCTGCTGCATCTTCTCCTGCAGCTTTTCGGCTTGCTGGCGCGCCTGCGACAGCATCTCCTGCAAATTAAATCCGCCCATATCGCCTCAATTAGTTAGTACGGTTTTCACCACGGAGGCACGGAGGGCACTGAGGAAACCAAACTAAAGAATAAATCTCCGTGATCTCAGTGCCTCCGTGGTGAACTCGCGCTTTATCCTCGATCCTTTTGATCGATCACCGTACGAATCTCAGCGCCGAACTTTTCCTGCATGCGCTGCACAATCGGATCGTTCAGAGCGCGGCTGCGCGCACCAACGCCATTCGTGGGACGCGGCGCCGCTTCCGTTTTATTCCCAGCCGGCGTTCCGCTGATCATCTTGAACTTCATCGGCTGCTGCGCAGTCTGGCTGAGGGCAGCCTGAATGATGCGCTTAGGTTCGGCCCCCAGTGCGACGTCGATCAGCACTTGCGACATGCCAACTTTCACCGTAACTTCCGCGCCGCGCACCAGCCACTCGCCTTCTTCCAGATTGTGTGCCAGCACGTGCTGCCCGGCCTCTTCCAGCGTCGTTAGAACCGCGTTGCGCAGCGCATCCAGTGAAAACTCACCCCTGGCCGTTTCCGCGTTGGCATCCGACTCCACAGCGATGGCGGTTGCGACACTGCTCGCTACCTCCATACTTTCCATGGATGAGCTGACCCCGGCCGGTGATGCGTCCGCGATAGGCGACAACGGAGCGGGACGTTCAGAAAACTCAGCTTTGGGCTCGCCCTTGCGCGCGCGATCGGCTTCGAATGGCGACGGTCGGGTGAAAGGCGATGCAGCCGGAGCTCGCGAAGACGTTGGCTCAGCCGCGCTCGTCCGAGACGCGACACTTCCCCGCCCTGGCTGTGAGGCCGAGCCTGCCGATCGGACGGGCGACCCTCCGCCGGTCGCTTTCGCTTGCGCCGCCTCGCCGCTCAATAACTCCTCCAGCGGGAGCAACCGCTGCACATGAACGAGCTTCACTAGCCCCAGCTCAAGATGGAAGCGCTGTTCCTGCTTGTAGCCAAGGTCGCTGTGCGTGCGCAGCATGATCTGCATGAAGCGCGACAGATCTTCTTCGCTGAAGCGCTCGGCAACCCGCGCTACACGAGCGCGCTCGTCGGCCGAGATCTGCAATACCTGCGAGTCGGCTCCTGCCACCTTGCCCACCAGCGCGTTGCGCAGAAATCGCAGCATCTGTCGGGCGAAGTGTTGCGGGCTTTGGCCTTCCACCAACAGGCGGTCGACCGTGCGCAGAACATCTTCGCTGGAGTTGCGCGCAACTGCGTCCATCACGTCCTCCAGCACCTGCGAGGAGACGGTGCCGACTAATCCGCGCACCACATCAGCGCTTAATGTCGTACCGCAGCAGGCGATTGCCTGATCCATGATGCTGAGCGCGTCGCGCATGGAGCCGTCGCCCACCTCGGCCAGCATCGCCAAAGCATCATCATCAGCTTTAATTTTTTCCTGCTTGGCGATGTCGCGCAGCTGGCCAACGATGTCGTCGAAGCGTACGGCGTGAAAGCTGAAGTGCTGGCAGCGCGAGCGGATGGTCTGCGGGATGTCTTCCGGCTGCGTGGTCGCCATCATGAAGATGATGTGGCTGGGCGGCTCTTCCAACGTTTTCAACAACGCATTGAAGGCGGCATCCGTGATCTGGTGCGCTTCGTCGAGGATGTAGATCTTGAAGCGGTCGCGCGCCGGGCGATAGCGCGCCGCTTCGCGCAGCTCGCGAATCTCGTCGATGCCGCGATTGGTTGCCGCGTCAATCTCGATCACATCCACGGAGTTTCCGGCGCGAATTTCGCGGCAGGAATCGCAGATGCCGCAGGGCTCCGGTACAGGGTGGTCTTGCGATTGGCAGTTGAGCGCCATCGCCAGAATGCGAGCGATGGTTGTCTTGCCGATGCCGCGGTGTCCACTGAAGATGTAGCCGTGGGCGATCCGGCCTTGCTCGATGGCATTCTTCAGGGTACGGGTGACGTGGTCCTGCCCGATGACGTCAGAGAATTTTTGCGGCCGGTATTTGCGGGCGAGAACCTGGTAACTCATGGAGAGAAGCTTCGATTATACGGTGCGCGGCTGTGGAACGGGAGGCCGAGGTAATCGGGGTCAGGCAGACTGAACTCAACTCTTTTCCCCGGCCCCGTTTCTGCCGGCGCCGTTTTTCTTCGCCGCCAATTCGGCCTGCTTTTTCTTGCGCGCCTCGACACGCTTTTGCCTTCTTAGCTCTTCGACCGTGTACATGCTCCCGCGGCATGTTTCGCTGCCGCAGTAACAGGGAGCGGCGTCGTCGCCGTCGTACAGGCAGTAGTCGTAAGTGAGCTCTTCGCCGGCCGCGATATCGCGAATGCTGGAGATGTAGACGCGGTCGCCTTCTTCGTCGGTCTCGCAATTGGGATCGCAGGAATGATTCACGAACATGGCCATGCCATGTCCATCGATCACCACTGCGCCGTCGCCGACTCCGAAGAGGTAGGTGAACTCACGGCCGTCGTAGCGCTGGTCGCCCTGCGCCTTGGTGATGCGTTCTCCGGTGTATTCCAGGATGCGCGTACCATTGGGGATGTCGTCCAGGGTGAAGCATCCGGCGGCATGAATGTCAGAGGAGCGAATAACGAGGCGAGGCAAGTGGCCGTTCTCCCAGGGCGTGTTGGAGGCAGTATAGCGTATCGCTCCGCGGCCCAATTCGTGGCGTGATCTGTCGTGCCATTTAACAGAACTGTCATATTGCGAAATAGCGGAACCCGAGCTTGTCTGATCTGTGCTGCACTCAAGGGGCTGCGTCACAACGCTGTGTGAGTCAGCAGTTCACTTTTGCCTGTCACTTTCGTTATCTTGGATGGGTATTTCTTGGAGGAGTCATGGTGCATGTTCTCATTCGCCACAAGGTCTCGGACTATAACCGCTGGAAGGAAGCTTTCGATTCCCACTTGAACGCACGCAAGCGCGCCGGAGAAACCGGCTTCCGCCTGTTTCACAATGCGGAGGACTCGCGCGATATCACCCTGCTGCTGGATTGGGGGACGGTCGAAGAAGCGCGCAAGTTCATGAACTCCGACGAACTGCGCACTGCAATGGCAAAGGCCGGTGTCGTTGGGGCTCCGGAGATCCAGTATCTGGAGGATGCGCGCAGCGTGCACCGCACCGCAGCCGATTAGCATTAGGCGCCGCAAATTTTTTTCACCGTCCTCTTGACACCGTGTTCGGTCTTGCGCTCCAAATCCGTATCGCGCAGGCGGGCGCGGTACGGTTCGATACTCAGCATCACACGCAGTTCGGAAACATCGAAACGTCAGTATTGGCGCGGGTTTCGCGCCACCCTGCTTCTTGTCAAGAGGTGACGAAAAAAATATTGCCGGACGCTCAAGATTGCTTTTGGCGAACGATTGACAAACGGCTCCCGCTAATTAAAATACCCGGCGACTCTCCGAAGACGGTTTGCACTGTGACAAGCTCAACTCAAAGTTACGACGTTCTCTTACAAACTGATTTTCCCGACCTGCAGCTTTACGCCAGTGGGAAAGTCCGCGACCTTTACAAGATCGGCAACGATCACCTGCTCTTCGTAGCGACCGACCGCATCTCGGCGTTCGACTACGTGCTCGCCACCGGCATCCCGCAAAAGGGACGCGTGCTGACGCAGCTCTCGCTCTTCTGGTTCGATTTCCTAAAGAATATCGTTCCCAATCACCTGGCGACCGCCGACGTGCACAAATATCCGGCCGAGCTCCAGAAGTACGCCGCGCAGTTGCGCGGCCGCTCGATGCTGGTGGTGCGCGCCGATATGATCGCCATTGAGTGCGTGGTGCGCGGCTATCTTTCGGGATCGGGCTGGAAGGAATACAAGACCAGCGGCGAGGTTTGCGGGATTAAACTTCCGTCCGGGCTCAAGGAGTCGGACAAACTGCCGGAGCCGATCTTCACGCCGGCAACTAAGGCCGCCAGCGGTCATGACGAGAACATCTCGTTTGATCAAATGGTTAAGCTGGCAGGACGCGAGTTAAGCGAGCAGCTGCGCGATCTGAGCGTGAAGATCTATCAGACCGCAGCCGATTACGCCGAGACGCGTGGCATCATCATTGCCGACACCAAATTTGAATTCGGTCGCACGCCCGCTGGGTTGGTGCTGGCCGACGAGGTACTGACCCCGGACTCGTCCCGTTTCTGGCCCAAGGACAAGTACCAAGCGGGCGGGGCGCAGGATTCCTTCGACAAGCAGTACGTGCGGGACTATCTGGAAGCCATTAAGTGGAACAAACAGCCGCCGGCGCCGGGATTGCCTCCCGAGGTGGCGGCAAGAACCAGTGAGAAGTATGTTGAGGCCTACACCCAACTGACGGGCCATCCATTGCCCGCGTAGGTGCAAGCCGATGATGGGCCTTTCGATCCTCGACTGGGCGATTGTGCTCGTCATTGTTTTGTCGACTTTGCAGGCCATTGCCGAAGGGTTCTTCCATGAGTTCTTCGCGCTGGCCGGTACGGTCGTTGGTTACTTAGTAGCCGCGTGGGAATATCACCGTCTGGCCGCATGGTATGCGCATTATGTGACCTCGCAGTGGACGGCGGATATTGCAGGGTTCTTCACCATCTTTCTCGCCATCGTACTGCTGGCAGGATTGGTGGGGCGGCTGGCGAGCTGGGCGGTACACGGGATCGGGCTGCGATGGTTCGATCGTTTCCTGGGTGGAGTATTCGGGTTCATTCGAGGATTTGTAGTTAGCGCCGTGATCGTGCTGGCACTGGCTGCATTCGCTCCTCAGTGGGGACTTCAGCAGTCGCGGATAGCGCCGGTGATGCTGGTAAGCAGCCGCGCCCTGATCTGGGCAGCGCCAGCGGAGTTACGACAGCGCTTTTGGGACGGCTGGAACCTGCTGCGTACAGTGCCGCAGCACATCTCGACCAATAAGTCTGGCGAATAGCGTCGTGTAAAAGCGCAATGATGAGACAAACACTAGCGGAGAGAGGCGTCGTGAAAGATCAACTGGAAGCCCTGATTGTGCACATGTACCGGAGTGGTATCACGTATTCCGAAGCGGTCTGCGAATTCAGAAAGAAGTTCATTCTCACAGTTCTGCAAGACAGCAACGGGAATCAGTGCAAGGCTGCGCGCCAGCTGGGCATGCACCGCAACACTCTCAGCCGCACCATCGCCGATCTTAAGCTCGACGCCAAGGCACTGCGCAATGGGGGACGACGCCCTCCCCGTAGCGCGCATAGCCTGCCTGCGGAAAGAAAGGCTGTGCGTTAACGGCGCACGACCTTTCTTCATCCTTGCAAACCTGGTTGCAGGGATCTGAATTGCCTGTAATCCAATCAGTAGCTGAAGGATTGCAGCGTCTCCAAGTCCGCTCCTAATCCAAAACCGGTTCGTGTGGTGGGATTCAACTGGCAGCAGGTGAGAAGACTGTTCAGGGATCCGGCCGTGATCACCTGCTTCAGATTCCCGCTGGTGTCGTATTCGAGGATGGAGTTGTTGACGCCATCACTAGCGGCGACAATGAACAAGCGGTGAAGCGCGTCGAACTCGACGTCGCCGCCGATGTTACTTCCCGAAAGCTTCTGGGCCGACATACTTTGAGTCCGCAAGTTGTAGAACTCGACGAATGGCGGCACGAACGGTCCGCCTTGTGTCGTAAGCACGGCGTTGTCGGTAAGGGGATCGATTGCCAGGCCATTCACCGTGCCGACTCCCAGCCCGGTTATCTCGTGGACCGCTCCGGTCGCAAGGTTGATGGTTGCCAGGATTGGCGCGGTGGTAGGGCTGCCATTGGAGCCGGCCAGCATGGCGACATTCAGCTTGGTGTCGTAGGCAAATCCTGGACAGCATCCAATGTTGGGATCGTTGTAGGAGACCAGCGGGCCAAATGTGTTCGCGGCCACGTTCGAGCTGTACAGGTACATGTAGGGCGATCCTTCCTCGGATCTCTGCAGGACGGCGAGGTCGGGAAAGCCCTGAGTCAGAGTGAGGCCCCAGAGCAGATACCCATTCTGGATGTCCGGTGTCCACACGCCCGTGAAGCGATTCGTATCCAGCGGATTGATGGTATAGAAATAGTTGCGGAACCCGCCGCTGAGCGACCGCTGATAGAGCTCCAGTCCAACGTGATTGCCGACTATGCCCTCGGTGACATAGTCGTCCATGGTGTGATCCCGCATTGACAGGACGTGGAGGATGGCGCCGGTCGACTGATCGAAGACCTCACTCGCCACCAAGTTCTCGCCGCCGCTCTCGGCGACGGATTCGCTGAGCAGTCCTTCGGTGCCGCCCTGATCGATGCCGAAGCCGAGAATCTGGCCTCCAAATTGAGGATGAACGACAACAGTGGAAGGCGCAGCAGCGCTATCGCCGGATTGCGCTACCGCTGTGATCGTCAACGCCAGGCCGCAGAAGGCCCATAAAACTCCTGCAATGACACGCCAAGCACCAGATGAACGGATTTGTTTGCCGACTAGTTTTCGCATTGCGATCCCTCATCACTTCATATTTCTGCTTCTCACCCTCCTGGCGGAGCGGCGCAAGCAGAGTAGTCCGGCCGTTTCGGCGAGATGTCATCACTATGTCAACTTGTTGGGAACGGCTGGCGAAAGTTGGGGACGGTAGAAGAAAGTGTGCGCAGAAAAAAGGAGCGGCAGTTCGCCGCTCCTTGTGTTACTGATTCCCTGAAACTTACTGTTTGTGAGTAGTGTGGTGTACGGGGGCAGCGGTCGAAACCGGATTGCCATTCTTATCCAGCAATACGCCTTCGGTCATGGTCATCATGAACGGATTGGGCGTGTAGCTGGTCACCGTTCCCTGGAAATTAATGAGCGTACCCGCCGTGGGCGACAAGCGTGAAGGGATCGCCTTCGCCATATTCAGCGTGATGTCCGCCTTCTTGGCCTCGATGTCATCCTCGCTGCCGGCCAACTGCACGGTGGTGGAGGTGGCGCTGATTACGTTGGCTCCCAGCTTCACCGCCTTGTCCTTGATGGCGTTCCAAACCGTGTCGGCAGCCTGCTGATTGCCGGACGACAAAACCAGTTCCCACTCCGCAAAGCTCATCTGGACGGGAGTCTTCTGCTTGACCAGATCGGCAGCCTGTTCAGCAGGTGACGGAGGAATGTACTGCTTCACCGTGAAGCCGGCCGGCGGCATCACGCTCGAGGACGCCTTCGCCTGATTGACGATGTCATCCCAACCCTGATCCGAGTTGGTATACCGCACGTACTTTTTCTTTCCGTAGTCCAATATCGTTTGCTGCGTACCGCCTTGGGCCAACATCGCAGCCTTCACAATGAACCAGAATCCAGCCGGGTTCATGGGTTTGGCTTCGAGGTCCGCAGTGGCCAGTGGGTAAATGTCAGCGATGTTAGGCTGCGACTCCCACGAGACGGCCTCCTGCATATCCTTCTGCGCGGTAGCAAAATCTTTCGCCTGCAGGGCGGCAAAGCCGACTGCGCCATCGAAGATTGCTCCCGTTTCGTTGTGCAGCTTGGTGAAGTCAGCATCGCTCATGCCGTCCGGCTTCTTCATAGTCTGCAGCGCCTGCAAACCCTGCTCGCCATATTGCTTGGCCTTGGCAAGGTTATCGGCCATTTGCGGGCCACCTTGCGAAGCCAGGGCGCGGTAGTTGTAAGCCAGTAATGCCAGAGCCCGAATGTTGTTGGGATTAGACTGCAGCACGCGGGTGGCAGCGTCCAGCGCCTTCTGCGCGTCGTTGGCCTGCTGATAGGCGACCATCAGCAACTCCAGGGCGTCTTCCTTCATCACCGTGTTGGGATAGGTTTGCAGGAAGGCTTCCAGCGCCTGCGCCTTTTGCGCGGGATTCTGCTGTTGGATGGCGTTCACATAAGCGTTATATTCCGCCGGATCCTTGATTTCCTTCTTCTGCGACGCCTGCCCCGCGGCGGGCTGGCCGGCTGCTTGCGCTACCGATTGCTGGACCAGCGCCGCACTGGCGAGCACCAGCAACATTATGACGAGCGACTTCTTCATTCGGTTGGCTCCTCGATTCTGGAGAACTAAGTACGGTATCTGCTTACACGGACTGCACGGCCCGAGACAAACTCACATTATCGCAGCGCAGCATGATAACAAGCAAAGTTATCTGCGTCCCTGGCCCTTCATTCCTGAAGTGGGATTGCAAAACAGCAGAGACCGGGATTATAAGTACCCGCCTGCGTGTAAGGCAAGATCATTACCACTTTACACGATTCCGTGTGCCGCTCGAATACCAGCAACTGCGGCGCACGGCATCACGGCCCGTTACAGGGCCTGGAGGCGGACCAATCAGCCAGGTCAACAGCGAGGTCGGGACTAACGTGAATTTGCATCTGCGATTGCCTGGCGAAAATCTGACCACCAGGAGAATGCTGTCATGGAGCGAACAGATTCGATCTCGTTGTCGGGATCGGTAGCTGTGGTTACAGGTGGTGGCCGGGGCATTGGCTACGCTGTCGTGCAACGGTTAGCTGCGATGGATGCAACGGTGGTTCTCACCGGCCGTGATGAAGCGCGTGTGCGGCAGGTGGCGCTCGATCTGACGAGTCGCGGGCATCGCGCCGAGGGCGTAGGCTGCGACTTGACCGACCTAGCCAGCGTGGAAGCGCTCGGCGAACATCTTCGCAGCCAATACGGGCGTGTCGACATTCTGGTGAACAATGCCGGCATCGGCGGCCCTCCCGAAATGATGTTGCACGAGTTACCGCCTGACGACTGGGAGGCGATCTTCAACACGAACCTGCGCGGTGTGTATTACATGATGCGAGCGGTTGTTCCGCTGATGATTGCCGCCGGAGCAGGATACGTTATCAATATCTCGTCTCTGGCGGGCAAGAATCCTCTGCCTCGCGGGGCCGCGTACTCAGCGTCCAAATGGGGCCTGAACGGGCTGAGCTATGGAGTTGCGGAGGAACTGCGCTCGCAAAATATTCGCGTTTCCGTGATCTGTCCCGGCTCGGTGGATACCGACTTCAGCCCGCGGCGACATGGCAAGGATACGCAGAAGATGCTGAAGCCGGAAGATGTGGCGCACGCGGTCGTGATGCTGGTTACGCAGGAGCCGCAGTCGTTCATCAGCGAAGTGCTGATTCGGCCGACACAGAAGCCTTAGGAGAACAGCACGAACTTTCCTTTGCGTAAGCCCTTCGTCATGAATGGGCATCGCCGCAGGCCTATAATCGGAGATTCTGCTTCACCAGTCCTCATTCCTGGACGAATTTCATACAGATCGGATCCGCAGACATGAGAAAGAAATTGATTGCCGCTAATTGGAAGATGTACAAAACTCCGGAGCAAGCCGCCGCATTCTTGCGCGATTTTTTACCCATGGTGGCCGATCACACGCGCGACGAGATCGTGGTATGCCCGCCATATATCGATCTGCAGGTGGCCATCGAAACGGCGCGGGGATCGAATGTCGCGATTGGCGCCCAGAATGTGCACTGGGCAAAGGAAGGCGCGTTCACCGGCGAGATCTCGGTTGAGATGCTGGGTGCGCTCGGGGTTACGCATGTGATCATTGGCCACTCCGAGCGGCGGCAGTACTTCAACGAAACCGATGACACGGTGAACCGAAAGCTGGAGATCGCGCTGGAAAATCATTTCACGCCGATCGTGTGCGTGGGCGAGGTGCTGGAAGAGCGCGAAGCCGGCCTGACGGAAGATGTGCTTCGACGGCAATGCATGCGCGCGTTTAACGGCATCTCGGCGCGCAAAGCCGCCAAACTTACGGTTGCCTACGAGCCGGTATGGGCCATCGGCACAGGCAAGACCGCGACTCCGGAAATGGCTGCGGATGCGCATTCCGTCATTCGGCATGAAGCCGGCAAAGTGTTTGGCGATGAGTTCGGGGAGAAGCTGCGCATCCTGTATGGCGGCAGTGTGAAACCAGAAATATGCACGGCGCTGCTGTGTGAGGAGGAGATCGACGGCGCGCTGGTCGGCGGCGCCAGCCTGGATCCGGCATCGTTTGCGGAGATTGTGAAGTACTGAAGACTTTGGCATCCGATCACAGCACCGTATCCGTCTCAAGGCAATCCCTAGTTGCGTTGCGGAGGCCTGCACTCCCGTGCACATAGGTGGCTTTGCTATACTTATTCTGCCTCTATGTTTCTGCTTGGACCCCGAGATGCGTCCGCATCCGGAGCGTGTGCGGAAGTGGTGAAATTGGCAGACACACCATCTTGAGGGGGTGGCGCCGAAAGGCATGGGGGTTCAAGTCCCCCCTTCCGCACCATACCTCACGCCAGGTTGTCAGTTACGTTTAGAGATCCCAATTGCGGATGAGTTTGCGTGCGTGCGCGAACGCCGCTGGAAGAGAGAGTTGAAAGCTACATGGTAGGCCTGATTACCGCTGTTCACATTGTTGTCTGTGCGTTCCTTATCATCGTGGTGCTGCTGCAGAGCGGCCAGAGCGGCGATATCGCCGCAGCTTTCGGCGGCATGGGCAGCCAGACCGCATTTGGTACCCGCACCGCTGCCACCGTCCTCAGCAGGGCGACCACGTGGGCAGCCATCATCTTTATGCTGACCTCGATTACGCTGTCGGTATTTGCAGCCCGCCGCTCGCATCGGACCGGTTCGGTACTGGAAGGCACGCGTTCAGCGCCAACCAAGTCTGCTCCGGCGACGCCAAAGCCGGCCGCCCCCAGTCACTAAGAGCTGCTCGATATCAATTCCCAGCCTCCGCGTTTTGTGGAGGCTTTTGTTTTTATTGGGAAGGCAATCAGCTGACGAGATAGTCCATCGCCTTGTCGAGAGTGTCGAAGACCGGAAAATCCCGAGCGGAGAAGTTGCAGATGGAGTCGTAAAGCGTCTTGGGCAGATTGTCGGTCAGCACCCACGCCGCGCGCTTGATATACGGGCGGTCAAGTGCAGTCGTGATCTTGATTTCTTCCACCGCATCGCGATTGAACTCCGCCCCGCTGAAGTCGGCCACAAGCAGCACCGAGCGCGGCGGCTCGTTGGTCACCACGCTGGGAACGCGCTCAACTAAGGTGGCCATGTCTTCCGCAGAACAGTTGCTGAAGTCCAACAGCAGAATACGCTGGTCCCGGTGCATCACGAACCGAATGCGCTCCACAAGTCCCTCCTGTCCAGCGACATGGATTTCGGACCTGGCCTGCGCCCATCAACTCACAGGCGGGTTGGCGCAGTTTACTTCAGAACTCGCGGGAAGCTCAAGCGACGAATATTGCCGCCGCCGCTTCGATCGGCTGCGGATCACTTGCTTGCGGGCTGTAGTGCCTCGTCCATCACGGCCTTCAGGTGGTCGAGCACTTCCTGAACTGTCAATGTATTCATCTCTCGGCCATTGTCCTCACCCGACTCGATCGCCCACTTCAGATAATGTCCGGCAATCTGCACCGCCATGGGATCGGTAATGATTTTGCCGGTCTGCCGGTTGTACTCCACCCATGCGGGATGCGGCAGCGCAATCCATACCGGCCGCTCGTCAACCAGAAACTTGACGTCAACCGCATCGGCGTGGCGCGTCGCAATCGCGACAATCAGCGCCTGATAACGGACATGCACTCGCTTGCCCGACCAACGATCGACAGCTTCGAAGTCGTCATACATATCCAAGAATGATATCTGACGGCGAAGGAGAGGGGCAACGGCGCGGGCAACTTTCACTTATGAAAGCGGACCCTGCGGGTCCTTGCCAGCGAAACGTTCCATAGCTACGGCGTGATCTCGAAGACGATACCGTAGGCGCCATACGCTCCGCCGACCGTCGTGGTGCCGTAAATGTTACCGTTCGCGTCGAGGGTCACGCCTGCTTCCGGGTATGCGCCGTCGCCGCGCTGGCCAAAATCATGCAGCGTGGTGTAAGTCCAGCTTCCATTGCTGGGTGTCAGCTTGAAGACCGAACCGTCACCAGGAGAGCAATAGGTAGTGTCGTAGAGATTCCCCGCTGCGTCCATGGCGGGTGTGCCGCGCGGGCCGCACTCGTCCCCGCCTTCGGTGAAGCTGTAAATCACGGAGAATGTCCAACTGTTGCCGGAGGGCGTCAGCTTGAAGACCGAGCCCCCGTTCCCATTAAAAGCGTAAGTACCGGGAGTGGCGCCGTAGAGGTTGCCCGCCGCGTCAAAGATCAGCCCGCCGTACGGATCACCTCCGTCCTCTCCGCCGGTGAAGCTGTGAAGCAAATTCTCAGTCCAGCCGCCAGCCGAGGGCGATAACTCGAACACCGTCCCATCGCCGTAATCGCCGCCTGATTGGGTTGTGCCGTAAAGATTGCCGGCGGCATCGAGGAGCAGGCCTGCGATGGGGTAATTTCCGTCGAAGCCGTTGCCGAAACTGTGGATCACGGTTCCGATCCAGCCGCCATTCGAAGGAGATAACTCAAACACACTGCCCGCGCCGTAGCTGCCGCCGTCGTAGGTGGTGCCGTAAATGTTGCCGGCTCGATCGAAGACCACGCCGGCATAACTTCCTGCCGCGAGCGAATAAAGCGTGGTTTCTATCCATGGAGCAAGCGGGTTGGGCAGGAAGTGCGAAGGAGGTTGCAGATCGAAAACCTGGGAGTAGGCGTTGATGCCGTACAACGTGCCGTTAGGTCCTACGGTCAACCCGCCGAATGAACCCGAGTTGTAGAGCCGAGCGAGCGTCCAGCCGCCACTCCCTCGCGTCAGCTTGTAAACCGTACCGGGGCCACCGTCGCTATTGGTTGTGGTCGTGCCATACAGGTTTACTGCCCCATCCAGCGTCACGCCGGCATAAGGATTACCGCCGTCCGCCCCGCCGGTGAAGTTGTGCAGCACGGTGTAGGTCTGGGCGTGTACGGAAGAAGTCGCGATCGCAACCAGTGTCAGAATCAGAGAACCCGCCGCAAGCCTGACACGCGAGGCGGTGAAGTTCGGCATGAAGGACCTCCGCATATGAGAACCCCCTTTGGGCCACTATAGGCTGCACCCAGATGCCTTGCCCAGCAGCAGAAGTCTACCCTGGTAAACAGGGCAGCCTAAGCAGTCCGCCGGATTACGCTCACCAACTCGTCAGGCGCGTTCGTGGGCTTCGCCCAGCTGGACCAGCACATTCATCTTCCTACGCCCGCGGTAGATGGTAACGGTGACGGTGTCGCCGGCGCGATGCTTGTTCATCGAATTAGCCAGATCCTGCTGATCGCCAATGGGGTCGCCGTTGATGGCGACAATCAGATCGCCACCAATCATAATCGGCGTTGCGCCGAGATACGCACGCTCCGTCCCACCCTTCAAGCCGGCATGTTCAGCCGCGCCGCCCGGCAGTACGCGCACGATCAGAACTCCGTTGTCAGCGGGAAGACCAATCTCCTGCGCCAGTTCCGGCCCGATGGGCAGCGAGACAATGCCTAGCGACGGCCGCTTTACCGAGCCCAGCGTGATCAGATCGCTCAGCACGGCTTTGGCGGTATTGATCGGGATTGCGAATCCGATGCCCGCGCTTTGATTCGAACCTCCGGTCGCGATCATGCTGTTGATGCCGATAACTTCGCCATGCGAGTTCAGCAACGGCCCGCCGGAGTTGCCGGGATTGATCGCAGCATCGGTCTGAATGGCTTCATCAATGTATGCCCCTTCGGGACTGCGAATCGGCCGCAGCGAGCTGATGATGCCGCGCGTCATTGTTCCCGAGAGTCCGAAAGGATTGCCAATCGCAAAAACTTTCTGTCCGACCTGCAGGTTCTTCGATTCGCCCAGCACAGCCGGCGTCAGCTCCGGTGCCTTGATCTGAACCACGGCAAGGTCATGCCCGCGATCGCGTCCTATGACCGTCGCCTTGTAGGTCTTCTTGTTGTGCAGCGTGACTTCTACCTGCGCGGAATCTCCCACAACGTGGTAGTTCGTCAGAATATGTCCGTCGTTGTCGATGATGAAGCCGGATCCTTGACCCTCCTCTGGCACGGCCCCGAAGAAGAGATCGTAAGCAACCGTGCGTGACGTGATGTTCACTACCGACGGGATGACGCGGTGGTAGACCTCGATATTGTTTTGCTCTTCCGGATCAAGTTTTTCCGGACCAGCCGCCTGGCTGATCTCGACGTGCGTGGGACGCGAGATGATGTCCGGAGCCGGGTTGGTTCCCTGGTGGTGGGTGGTGAACCAGTAGAATGCGCCGGCCAGGATGACGCCCAGGAGGAACGGTCTTGCGAATTTCATGCCTTTATGATGGTTCCAATCAGCTGAAGTTCGGGACAGCAGATAGATGTGCCCCTAACAAAAGTGTAACGAAATCGACGCGATTTGCGTATCTCGGCTGATATCGCTGCGGCCTTTAGGCATCGGCTGATCCTGGGGCACTACTGCGCTTGCAGCTCTTTCCAGATCTTCGCTACCTGTCGCTCAGTTTCGTCCAACGATCCGGAGTTCTCGATGATGTAGTCAGCATGTCTGGCCTTCTCATCGTCGCTCAGCTGAGCGGCGCTGCGACGCTCAACTTCGGAGCGCGCAGCCTCCACTGAAACACCCGCGCGGCCGGCGTAGCGCTCGACTTTGCGCCCGAAATCGCAAATAACAACGACGAGCTTATCGAAGTCGTCTTCGGCCCCGGCTTCGATGATGAGTGCTGCTTCTACAACCGCAATCGCGTGAGGATCGGCGCGCTCAACTTCGGCCATCCACCGGTTTTGGGACTCAATGACCGCCGGATGCACGATGGCATTCAGCTCAGCAATGCGGTTCGGGAAAACGACGTTGGCCAGTCTGGCGCGGTTGATCGTTCCATCATCGCTCAAAATCTCTCGGCCGAAGCATCGCAGGATCTCATCGTAAACTGCGGTTCCCGGCGAGTAGAGTTGGTGAGCCAGAGTATCGGCCTGCAGCAGGCGCGCACCTCGCTTCACCAGCATTGCGGCGACGGTTGACTTGCCGCAGGCGATACCGCCCGTCAGTCCTACGCGCAACACGTCTCACCAGAAGCAGTAGTCGATTTGAGCAGCGGCAATGGCATGGGCAGGTTGGATCTCACGCAGTATATAAGGCTCCGACGGGCTGGCATATCAGTGCAGATTGGGAGGCCCTATCTGAATCTCGTTTGGTCCGTTTTCCGGATGATGCAAGATCTGCTGCGCCATATCGTCGGTGAATTCAGTTGAATTGGAAAGCACAACGATCCCAATCTTCTCCCTCGGCTCGAAACCCACGAACGAGTGATAGCCAAACGTGCCGCCGTTGTGCCAGACCAGCGTTCCACCGTTCATGATGTGCCACCCAAGCGCAATTTGAACACCCGGCGAAGCCTCGCGGCGCACCTTCAGCATGTATTTCATCGCCGGCAGGAGTGGGGTCCGAATCAGTCCCATGTTTGCGGCGAGAAAAATCAGCATGTCATCGACATTGGAACAAATACCGCCAGCGGCGACCAGCACATTAATCGGGATATTGGGAGTCTTCTGGTCGCCGTGATAGCCATCGATCAGATTCGCCTTCATCGCCTCCGTCGGATGTATCGCGGTGTGGTTCATCTGCAGCGGCTCGGTGATACGAGTGCGCAGCAGGGTCTCGTAATCCTCTCCCGCGCGCATGGCCAGGATTCGTCCCAGCAGCCCGGCTCCAAAATTCGAATACTCGTACGCGGCTCCCGGATCGCGAGTCAGTTTGTAGTGATTAAGGAAGTCGTAGACCTCCTCGATGGTGTAATCAGCCGGATGCGCCGGCTCGCGCGGGAACCCGGAGTGATGCGTGGCCAAGTCCAAGAGCGTGATCTGCTTGCCGTTGCGTGAGGGCAGGTGCACCGACGCCGGAAGATACTTGGCGATAGGATCGTTGAGACTGACCTCCTTGTCCAACACCATTTCCGACAGCAGCAACGACGTAAACACCTTGGTGACCGAGCCGATTTCGAAGATGGTCTCCGCATCGGGCACGCGGGGATCGTCGGGTCCGAACTTGCCGTAACTGATGATCTCCCGTCCATGCTTGCTGATGAGGCCGACAATGATGGCATGCGCCTTGTGCTCGACATCCACGCGCTGCACCAGCATGTCGCGAATCTCTTTGGAGGTAGCCAGCCGGGTGGGGAGGGTTTGCGCGCACAACGCAGGCATCAAGCAGGAGAAATAAAACAACAAGATCAATACGCTCTTACGCGTCAAGCGAGGCCTGGGCGCCATAGTTGACTAGCGTATCGCATTCGCAGCGCAGCTGCCGGAACGCTTCTTTAGGTGCAGTTTGTATGCTCCGCGAACGACTCCGGACGAGTCGCTCGCGGATCGGAGGGAGTACCGAATCGTCTATTTGTAGGTAGCGTTCGTCATAGCGAGGTAGTCGCGATGACCGCTGAAATCGTTCACGGAATCGAACGCAGCCAAGGCTAGAGGATTCGCTTTGACGGCAGCCTGCACGGCGGCGCTGACCTTGTCGAGGCCATCGGCATTCGCCGCGATGTAGAAGATCCAGAAGGTGCCCGGCGCCTCGGTATGGATGTATTCGACATCGATCTCATACTCGTAAATGGTGCCGTCGGCGAGCTGTTTCTCCAACACCGGCGCAATGAAATTCTTGGCCAGCATGGCCACCGCGTCGTCCGGGGCGTCCGCCTTTAACTTGTATTGACCGCCGTGGGTATAGAGCCCTTTCCATGATCCTGATTTCCAGTTGTAGAAATGGCTGACGTAGATGCTGTCCCAGTGTTTGGTGGCGCTTTGCAACACGGAAGACGTGGCGCTGCCATTGCTATAGAACTGGTTCAGCGTGTTTATCAGACCGGCCATCGACATCGAAGACCACCAGCCGTCGTGCGTGGCGCCGTCTGGCTGGTGAACCAGATTCACATCGTTGCCATAACCCACGATCGTTCCGCTGGCGAGGCCCTGTGATAGTACTTTTTGATCTGCTTCCTCCGACTTCTGCATATCCGCCCATTGCGCGCGAGGAATATTCCAAAAGCCCACGTAGCTGTACATCGGCGGCTTCTCTTTCACTTCGCCCATCTGCGCACGCGCCGGCATCGCCCAAACTGCGACCAGCGCGAGCGTACACGACCCTGCAAACCTCAACAGTGTCCTATTCATGTCTTTCTCCTCAGTAATGTGGTTTGATTCGGTGTAAGACCTAAATCACTTCTACAGCGGAACCCGTAGTGCCGAGTTGCGACTTACGGTGTGTAGACATCTGGGAAACAGCACCTCGCCAGATTCGGCTGAGGTGAATCAGGCGTAAGCCACCCTGATCGCGCCTTCACATGGGACAGCAAAGCGTGGACTAAATCTGTTGTCTCGGAGCTACGCGCATTCTGCGCTCTGTCATCGCAGAAAACAAGCGCCTATGCGTGGGATGGAACGAGTTGCGCAAACGTGGTGTCGATATATCCACCAGAGCGCCAGTGAAATCGAGGCTTGCGTATCGTTGCCGAGGGCGGCTGTGTCGTCTGGCTAAGCGGCGCCGCTAGCGTGCGGCCAAGCTGCTGACCTTTTCGCCGCGACGCAGCTTGGCGGCTTTGACCGTATTGCTCATCAGCATGGCGATGGTCAGCGGGCCCACTCCTCCGGGCACGGGCGTCATCGCTCCCGCAACCTCGGCAACTTTGGGGTGAACATCGCCAATTAGCGTTGAACCTTTGGCGGCAAAGTCGCGCTCACGCTTTTCGTTTCCCGCGAAGAATTCCTTGAACTCCGCAGGATCGGTGAGGGTATTCATGCCGACATCGATTACCGTCGCGCCCGGCTTCACGAACTCAGGCGTGATCATGCCGGCCTTACCGATCGCGGCCACCAGGATATCGGCACGGCGGCAGACGCCAGGCAGATCGCGCGTCTTCGAGTGACAAACCGTAACTGTTGCATTGCCGTTGAGCAGCAGCATGGCAACGGGCTTGCCGACGATGTCGCTGCGTCCCACTACCACGGCCTCCGCGCCCGCGATTGGAATGTTGCTGCGCTTGAGAATCTCGATGATCCCGGACGGGGTACAGGGGACCAGCCCGGGACGCTGCGTCGAGAGGAAGCCCACGTTCATGGGATGAAAACCGTCGACGTCCTTTTCGGGCGAGACGGCCAACAGAACTTTCTTGGCATCGACCTGCGGGGGAAGCGGCAGCTGCACCAGGATTCCGTCGATCTCATCGCGGCGATTCAAATCGTCGACCAGCGCCAGCAGCTCGGCGGTGGTGACATCGTCACCGGGCGTGTGCTTTTCGCTGTAAATGCCCAGCTGCTCGCAGGCCTTGACCTTGTTGCGAACGTAGATTTCGGAGGCTGGATTGTGACCGGCAAGAACCACCGCCAGTCCGGGACGAAGCCCGGCAGTGGTAAGCTCTTTCACCTCTTCTGCGACCTCTGCCTTGATCTGCGCTGCGATTTTTGTTCCGTCGAGAATGATGGCCGACATGGCGCGCCCTCTTGTTGTTGGAATGAAACTCCAGTTTATCGCGAGAGGGCTGGGGACGGTACAGTGTGGGTTGCGCCGCCGGCGAATCTGCTAGTTCTCCGGGCAGCTCTGCGGGTTTTGTGTCCACGTCACGGTTCCGTTGCGACGCAGTTCGACCACTTCAATCGGACCACCCACGTAGTCCTTCTTTCGCGAATAGGCAAGGGTCAGATCGACCAACCTGTAGGCAATTTGCCACTCCTGCAGCTTTGGCCACTCTTGAACTTCCGCCTTAGCCCGATCCGAGGTCTGACGCAGATATTCGTTCGCAGTGTCGGATATTCCCAACGGAATCCAAACGGTTTGACCTTTTGGCGGCACGATCTTTTTCGAGAAATCGAGATGCGGTTGGCAATTGCTATGAGGCTTCTCGTCTGCGCCCGCATTTTGCACGTCGGGTTTCTGGCACACGACTTGATCCACGACTGCTTCCATGTCTCCCGACGGCCCAATGCCAGCGACGATTCCCGTGACGCCTGCGCCAAGCATCCAGTCGTCCGCTCCGACATAAGAAGCTGTACTGAGGTTGCTCATGATGGACTCCAGCCATCCCTGAGCGACGTTCTCAGGAAGACTCTTTGGATCGGAGGGACAAGAGCTCGAGGCGGCGCAAGCTTGCATCCGTTTGGGTGCACCTTGGAAAGACGTCTTCGCTACTCCCAACGCATCGAACATCCACGCATTGGGAAGCACCGAAGCCGTGTCAGCGACCACTCCGGCGGCGCCGAAGAGGGCCTTGCCGCCAAGCACAGCCACCTTACAGCGACCGTGGGTATCTTGAGCAGCAGAGTGACTGTCCGTTGCGATGACAACCTTGTTTTGGGAGACACCAACGACGATCACCGTGCCGAAGTCGATCTGGGCTTCTGCACGTCCACCGATAATGGCAAGGCAAAAAATAACGGCACACACACACCGTTTCATCGAAAACTCCACGACCTGGGGGCTAGATGGATTGCCGATGTTTGATGCATCGGCCGCTACGTTCTTTCTCGATCAGGCTTTTGTGAGTTTGGATGATACCAGAGTTAGGCGAGGTTATCGGAACGCCGCAATGTCTCATTGCGAGCGTGGGCTTTAGGCTCCGGACGCCTTGGCCCAAGACCGATTCTCAAATGCGACTTCGGCGGGCTAAAGTGTCTGGGTGAAAACCGTGCCGTCCCTGAAGGGACTCGGATTTTTTCCCCCCACTCAACCCAGCACTCCGCCTCCGGCTCCGTGCTGGGCTAAGTTATGCCGTGCCTGCGGCACTTGATTTTCGTTGTTCGTATTCCACCGCCGCGCTCGCAAGTGCAGTTCTCACTAAGACACTGAAGTCCTCGCGTTTCCGCCTTCTAGCAACACAGTAATCCTGAACGGAACAACGGGGTTCGTTCATCGATTCTGTGATGCGCCTGCAAAGTGCGAACCGTGTGGCCCACGCCGGAACGTTGGTATACCGATCCCAGCAAGCGCCCGATCTCGCGATGATTGCGCTCGGCGATCGCCACGATTGATGGGCCTGAACCGCTGAGGCACACTCCAAGCACGTCGGGATGCTGTAATTCCAGCGCCTCGGTTAGTGCCGGCACGATTCGTTGTCGAGCCGGCTGATGGACACGATCGCCCAGGGCGTGCTTCAGCAGCGAATAGTCTCCGCTCTGCAAGGAGTGCAACAGCAGCGCGACCCGTTGCAGATTAAAGACCGCATCCGCGCGCGAAACGCACTGCGGCAGCACCGCGCGAGATTCGCCGGTCGCCAGAGGCTGATCCGGCGTCAGCACAACAAAGTCCAGCGAATCCGGCCAGGCAACGCTGGTGGCGTGAACGACGCCGTCTGCCAGTTGGCAACTGATCGTCAGGCCGCCCAGCAGCGATGCCGCGGCATTGTCGGGATGAGACTCCAGCGCACATGCCGCGTTTAAGAGCGTCGCAACGGGCCGCGGTCCGGCGACCGCTTCGTATAGCCGAAGGCCGGCGACGGTTGCCGCCGCGCTGCTGCCCAGCCCCGCTCGCATGGGAATTTCGCTGCGGACTTCGACAGACAAGGAGGGGAGTCTGTCGAAGTCCGCGCCCGCCAGCGAGCGATACGCACGCTCGATGCAGTTCTCACTATGGAACTCGTGGTCGGCAAAATGAAAATGCAGCTCGCCGTGTCCTGCCAGCTTCTTCACGCGCAGACGCAGATAGAGCTGCACAGCGACGGCCAGCGTGTCGAAGCCCGGCCCGAGATTGGCAATGGAAGCCGGAACTTTGATCTCGAAGTTGTCCGCCGAGTTACGGGGAAATCCAACTCTCTGGATGGCGTCAATACTGATGGTGTTCATGCGCAACAAACTCCTTGCAAGGCTGGTTCGCGCAAGCGCGAGTTGAGGATGAAATCCGTATCTTTGAGAGCGTGGCCGGTAAGAATCGCGACCACGGCCGCATCGCCGTCGATCTTGCCCTGCTCCGTGAGCTTCCGTAGAGCAGCCAGCGTTGTGGCCGAGGCGGGTTCGCAGCCGATACCGTCGCGCCCGATCATCGCCTTCGCTTCCGCGATTTCTTGGTCGCTCACATCCATGACAAAGCCATTAGTTTGGCGCACCGCACGAAGCGCCTTCTTCCACGAGCGCGGATTGCCGATGCGGATCGCGGTTGCCGCAGTCTCAGGTTCGTCTACGGGTTGAAGCTCGTTCGAGCCGGAGCTCCACATCTTCGCCAGCGGATTCGAACCTTCTGCTTGAACGATGACCAGACGCGGCAGCTTGTCAAGGAAACCAGCGGCATGAAGTTCTTCCAGCGCCTTGCCGAATGCCGAGCTGTTGCCGAGATTGCCGCCGGGAACGACGACATAGTCCGGCGCCTGCCAGCCCAGTTGCTCCAGCATTTCGAACATCGCCGTCTTCTGACCTTCCAGACGAAACGGGTTGATGGAGTTCAGGAAATACAGGCCGTTTCTTGCCTGGTTCAGCAGCCGCTGCAGCGCGACATCGAAATTGCCGGCCACATGCACGATCTCCGCGCCGAAATCCACCGCCTGTGCCAGCTTGTTGGCCGAGACATGACCTGCGGGGAGATACACCCTGGCGTACAACCCAGCGCGCGCCGCATAGGCTGCAAGCGAGCCGGAGGTGTTACCGGTCGAAGCGCAGCTGACAACCTTCGCCCCAACGTGCACCGCTTCCGTCACTCCAACGGTCATTCCCAGATCCTTGAAGCACGCGGTTGGGTTCCAGCCGAGATGTTTGAACCGGAGTTTGCGCAACCCGGCCCACTGCGCGGCTCTTCGGCCTTCGATCAGCGGGCAGTTCCCTTCTCCCATGGTCACGATTTCGGAATAACCGTTGGGCAGAAATTCGCGGAAGCGCCATACGCCGCTGAGATCGCGCGGATCGTACGAGCATCTGCGCGCCAGCCATGTGCGCTTCAATTCAGCCGGCGACAACGCTGGAGGGTCGACCACGACTTCCAGCAACTCGGCACAGACCGGACAGGACAGCGCCCGGTCATGTAGATCCAGAGTTGCCGCACACTCAGTATTGCTACAGCGAAGATGCATTGAACACTGCTCCTATTTGACAATTGGCATGGTGAATAGCGTGTCGACCAAAAAGTCGAAGCCGCTGATTTCGAGCAGCGCACTTTCCAGACAGCTTTGTCGGCACGGCTCCAGTGTGATCACGAACGGCAACGCCGATTTGTTATGACCCGGCTTCTGCAAGACCGCGTCGAGGTTGATGTGATGCCGCGCCAGCGCGCCCGCGATCTGGGCGATGATGCCCGGCTGGTCGCGAACTACGAAACGCAGATATTGAGGCGCTTCGAGATCGTTCGTTGTGTCGCAGGGAGCGATGCCGATATGGTTTGCGGTTCGCGCGGAGCAGCCACAGCTACGCGCCGCTTGCAACAGATCGGAGACAACCGCGACTGCAGTGGGATATCCGCCAGCGCCGTGTCCACCGAAAGTCGTCTCACCGCCAAACTCGCCGGTGCTGACCACAATGTTCTGGCTGCCGACGACGCCAGCGAACGGCGAGGTCAATGGCACGAGCGACGGCTCGACCCCCAGATATACGCGCCCGTCCTGCAGCTTCGCGGTTGATATCTGGCGGATGGTGCAACCGAGGTCGCCCGCGTAATCGAAGTCGATGGCGGCGACGTTGCGAATCGAGCGACAGATGACCTGCTCGGGCGGCACATCGATCCTTAGTCCCACTCGCGCCAGGATCGCCAGTTTGGCAGCCGCGTCGTGGCCGTCGAGGTCGTCGGTCGGATCAGCTTCCGCAAATCCAGCTTGCTGTGCTTCAGCGAGAGCTTGCGAGAAGGAAATGCCGGCCTGCTTAATGCGAGTCAGGATGTAATTGCACGTGCCATTCAGAATTCCGCGCAACTGGATAAGCCGGTCGCCGATCAACCCATCCTGCAGCGCTGACAGCACGGGAATTCCACCCGCGACGCAGGCACCGAATCCGAGATACTGTCCGTTGTGGTTGGCTACTTCCAGCAACTCCGTGCCAAATCTTGCGATGAGTTGTTTGTTGGCCGTGACCACTGACTTGCCGGATTGCAACGCCTCGCGAACCAGTCGATGGGCCGGCTCAAGACCGCCCATCAATTCGACGATCACGTCGGCGTCGGAGTTCACTATCTGTTGCAGATCTTCCGTCCAAACCACATCGTGTCCGAGCCAACTCACCTTCTTGCGCGCGACGTTGCGATTGCAGATGTGGGTGAGGCGAAGCGAGTGATGGTCACGCCCGCTCTCCAGGAGTTGGGCCACGGCATTGCCGACGGTGCCGAAGCCGGCAATCGCAATGCGGCATTCGGGCACCAGAGGAAGGCGTTCGATTCTCGACAGGGCAGTTGCCATCTCAGCCGACCCCCGCTTGCAATGCCAACGAACTCGACTTCGGCTTCATTACGATCATGCCGCCTCCGCAAAGCAATTTGCACCAAAACGAAAAACCCACCAGCCTTTCGGGCGGTGGGTTCGGTGATCCTTACTGGAACTTAGCTAGGAACTATTGCCGATCCGTCTCCCGCCCGTGATGTGGATGCGTGTGCTTGTGAACACACGTGTGCGTGTTGTTGTGCTGATCACGACAGACGTTGGGCGGGCAAGTGACATAAGATGGCTTACTGTAGTACAAGTCGGTGCGATTCGTCAAAGAAATATTCGGCTCTCTTTGGACAGAGCAGGTTGACCTGCGAATTCGGCGATGCGGAAAACGCGTTCACGTGATCAGCTACCATCTTAAGAACATATTGCGCAATACAGGGGTGTAGATGAGATTGCATGTAGTTGTGCTGTTCCTCAGTAGCCTCGTTGCGCTCGGCGGCGTGGCACGAGGTTGGCAACCGAGCACGGGCAACTCATCGGAGATCTGGGGAGGCCGCGGCGTTACCATGCGGATGACCGGCCAGGGTGCGATGTTGGAGTTTGATTGCGCACATGGCAGTATCACCCAGCCGATCAAGCCCGACGCGAAAGGTGAGTTCAGGGGATCTGGCACCTACACTGCGGAGCGTGGCGGACCGGTATTGAAGGCCGATCAACCGCACGACATCCCGGCGATGTATCGAGGTGTGATCGACGGCGACAGTATGCGGCTTGAGATTGTTGTGAGTGACAAGGATCAATCGCCGGCTCCGCTCACGCTCACTCGAGGCAATGCGGGGCGTCTGGTAAAGTGCCGCTGAAGGGAAAGTCCGCTATACGTATACACGCGATGCTAAAGCTTCGATCCAACGGTGGAAATTGCGTCAGAATCAGATGGAATCGGCTCGCGTTATTCCTGCTTCTTAGTCTGACTTGTTCTTGCGGCCTCAGTGCGGACAGTCATCAGCCGCGGTTGAAGAATACTTTTCTGATCGTCTCCGATATTCACTTCAATCCTATGGCGGACGCCAGCCTGGTTGGCAAGCTTGCCGCCGCCGATCCGGACCAGTGGGAGACGATCTTCGCGCAGTCCAAGAACACCGCCTTCAGTCAATATGGCGAGGATACGAACTGGTGGCTGCTGCAGTCTTCGCTCGATGCCATGCATGCCACCATCGCGCATCCCGCGTTCATTATGACGAACGGTGATATGCTGGCGCACCACTTCCCGCAAACCTTTGTGAACATCACTCACGATGAGGATCGGGAAGATTACCGGAAGTTTGTAAGCAAGACGATACAGTTTCTGGCGCTTGAGTTTCGCAGGCGTTATCCGGACGCGGCAATCTTCGTAACGCCGGGCAACAACGACGACGAGTGCGGCAACTATAGCATCTACGCCACCGGCGCTTTTCTTCACGATACGGCTGAGTTGGGGCGTAAGCTGGCGCACGCGGACGATAGCTTCATCGGATCGTGGGAAGCATTGGGCAGCTACGACATTCCAAATCCTGCGGTCCACGGACTCCGCATCATCTCCCTGAATACCGTATTTCTCTCGGCCATCTACAAGGCTGCCGACTTCAATGAGGGTTGCGCAACGGTACCGTCGACGGCACCGACCGAGCTGCTCACATGGCTGGAATCACGCCTGGTCAGCACCCGGCAGGCGCATGAGAAAGTGTGGTTGATGTTCCATATTCCGCCGGGCATCGATAGCTACACGACGATGCATAAGTACCAGGCGCTGTTGAAAGGCAAACCCCACGCGAATGACGAGAAGCTTTGTACTTCGGCGATTGTGCCGATGTGGGTGCCGAAGTGGACGGAGGAGTTCGATAAGCTGCTGGAAAAGTATCAGGACGTCATTGTTGCCAGCTTCGCCGGACATACCCACAGCGACGATTTCAGAGTGATCAACCCTTCAGCGAAGGAGCCGCAGTTTGTTCTCGTCAGCGCGGCGATCTCTCCCGTTTACAACCAGAATCCGTCGTTTCGCCTGGTGACATTTGCGAAGGATGGCTCGCTGGTCGATAACACGGTTTACTACCTCACTAACCTTCTCTTCGCGAGCGGCACCACCCCTGGAGAGTGGAAGCGGGAATACACATTCTCTGAGCAGTGGAAGCTGCCAAGGCTCGACGGAGCAAGCCTGGCAGCGCTGTACAACAAAATCCAGTCTCAGCAATCCACGGGAGACGAATGGCTGAGGCTCTACAACGTCTCCAGCTCTGCGGCTTACTTACCAGCAAATCCCCTGTCAGGCTTTTCCTGCGCGATTGAAGGACTTGATGCTGATGCCTACAGCAATTGCTACTGCCGACCGCCAGCGAACCACTCTTCCGGAGCAGGGGAGCATTAACTACGGGGCTCGGTACACATACGAATAGATTAAAACGACGGCGAGCCACAAGTTCCGGGTCAGTTTGTAGTCAGGCTGGTCGTCAAGGCGTTTTGCACGGCTTTGGCCAGGTCGGCGACGCTGAAAGGCTTCGGCAGAAATGGGCTTCCCCGCAGCAAGATGTCTCTTCGGGCAGCGCTGTCCTCCGAGTAGCCCGACATAAAGAGCACTCGCATTTCGGGATAGAGTTCGGTCAAGTCTTGCGCCAGTTCATGTCCTCCCTTGCCGGCCATGACCAGGTCGGTGAGGACGAGGTCGACCTTGCCCTTCAGCTCGACGCAAACCTCCAATGCCGCCGCGCCGCTGTCAGCTTCGAGGACGCGATAACCCATTTGAACCAGGCACTCGCGCATGTTGCTGCGAATGGTGGCATCGTCTTCCACCAGCAACAGCGTCTGGCCTGCCGGGCGCGCCAGACTATCACGAAGTAAGGGGGGACGCCCCGGTGACTTGGTGGTTGCGGGGAAATAGAGCTTGAAGGTAGTGCCGTATCCGGGCTCGCTGTAGACCCAAACATAGCCACCACTCTGCTTCACGATGCCGTAGACAATCGACAACCCCAGGCCGGTTCCCTTGCCCAACTCCTTGGTCGTAAAGAAGGGATCGAAGATGCGGGGCAGGATAGATTTGTCGATGCCGGTGCCGGTGTCGCTCACAGACGAGCATCACGTAGCGGCCGGGTTGCACGGGAGGATGATCCTTGGTGTAAGCCTCGTCCAGGTCGACGGTAGAGGTTTCAAGATGCAGCATGCCGCCGTTGGGCATGGCATCGCGAGCATTAACCGCCAGGTTCAAGATTACCTGCCCGACCTGATCAGGATCCAGGCGCGAGTTCTCGATATTGTCAGCCAAACTTGTCACTAGCTGAATGTCCTCGCCGATAACCCGGCGCAACATCTGCGTGGTTTCGATGACCACAGCATTCAGGTTGATGATGCGGGGTTGCATCATCTGCTGGCGACCGAAAGCCAGCATCTGTCTGGTGAGCTTGGCGGCGCGGTCGGCAGCATTGGAGATCTGAAGGAGTGGCTCGCTATAAGGGCTGTCAGGAGTGGTCTGATCCAGCATCAGCTCGGTCGACAGCTTGATGACCACCAGAATGTTGTTGAAGTCGTGGGCCATGCCGCCAGCGAGGCGACCAACCGCTTCCAGCTTCTGCACCTGACGCACTTGCTGCTCCAGCGAGCTCTGCTGGGTCATGTCCTCGACATAAGCATGGAAGATCTCGTCGTCCCGATCTCCTTTGACGAGCGAGCCAGTCATTCGCACTGGCACAGTACTGCCGTCACGCCGGCGCAAGTTGACTTCCCATCCCTCAATTTTCCGGTTGCGTAACAGTACTTCCATCAGTCGATCTCGATCTTTGGGGTCAGCGTACAGATGCCGTGCGATCTCTAGCTGCAGTGCTTCCTCCAGCGTATAACCACCCAGGATTTCTCGCAGCGCTGCATTCAGGGTCTTGAAACGATTGCCTTCGTAGAATGATTGGGCAATGCCGAATGGAGCGCTCTCCACCAGCGACTTCAGCGATGCTTCCGAGCCACACAGCGCTTCCTCCACGCGGCAGCGTTCAGTCACGTCCAAGGCAAGTACCAGCTTTTCACCATGCCCATTCTTGCTGACGACGAAACCCATGATCTCCATGAAGACCAAGCTGCCGTCCTTGCGACGATGCCGCCACGTCCCGCTACAGCTATATCCTCTTGGATCCTGGCTGATGGCTTTAAGAAGTGCGGACCTGTCCTCTTCGGGACGAATATCGAGGATGGTCATGGTTAGAAACTCTTCACGCGAGTATCCATAGGCCTTAATCGCAGCCTCATTCACGGCGAGAAAGCGCAGCGTATCGCAGTCGAAAATCCACATGGGATAGGGATTAGCGGAGAACATCAGTTCATGACGCCGCTCGGAGTCGCGAGCAATGGCGGTGGCGTGGGCGAGTTGGTCCCGCAGGTAAACCAGTTCGCGGCGATAACGAGCAGAGTTTTGCAGCAGGAAGAGAATGCTTCCGCCCGCGACGATCAGCGCGCTGATGAGTAACAACAGCATCCGGCCAGATATCCGCTACTAACTTCCACAGGCTCTCGGCGGCCGCGGAACATCTCATCCGCTTGTGGAGTCCATCGCGATTGCGAAAAGGGATCTCCCTGGGCGGTTATCTCACACCCTGCAAGCCGACGAATTGCGTCATGGAATTGAGCTGCGGCCAACGCAACTGTCGTGCAGGACCTTCACAGTCAGTACTGCATCTGACAACGTTTCGTACCGCGCCGGGAGGGGCGCGGCTTCGATTGCAACTGTATAAATAGCATTCGCACAAACAGCTTTGCTGTGACGTATCGCACAATTTCGGGTGATCGTCTGCAACATTCGTGCTAGGGCGGTACTAGCTTCGACCGGGCAGCAGGCTCTGCAACGGGCATTTCTCACAGTTGGGCTCTTGCTTATGACAGTAATGCTTGCCGATCTGCACGAAAAGCCCATGCATTTCGTTGTAGACCTGAGCGACAGAAGTGCGCGTGGCGGCACTCACCACGGAAGGTTGGTGGACGATTAAGCTGGGTGGGAGAACAGGTACGGCCCGCTTGGATTGCATGGGAATTTGGCGGCGAAGTGCAGTTTCGACGAGTACTCGGACATCGTCGTAGGCGGCTGAGTTGTCGACGGCTGCGTGGCGCTCCAAAATTCGGCGCGCGTAGGCATCCACAACGAAAATCTCGTGATTACCGGCGTAGAGGAGGATGGCATCGGCGGTTTCATGTCCGACACCTTTGAGCGACAGTAACTGACTGCGCAGCTCTCCAGTCGGAGTAGCGAACATCTGCTCCAGCGATCCGTTGTAGTGCTCATCGACAAAGCTGACAAGGCTCTTCAGCCGCTGCGCCTTCTGACGAAAGTAGCCGGAGGAACGGACCAACTGTTCCAGCTTCGCGATCGGCAGGGCGCGAATCGCGTCGATCGTGAGTGAGTTGGCTGAGCGCAGACTGGCGAGAGCACGCTCTACATTGGTCCACGACGTGTTTTGTCCGAGGATGGCGCCGACGATTACCTCAAACGGCGTCTCGGCCGGCCACCAATGCTGCGGTCCCCACGCGCGCGTCAGCTTTCGATAGATGGCGCGGACCATGGCCTCCGGGGCGATTTGCCGTCTCAGTTTCATTATCCTAGGGGTCTACGTCGGGGCCTCTTCCGATCGTTGAAATTAGACCCTGTGCTCATGGCGCACAACCCGCTCCATTGAGCCTGGTCTACCGATTTTTCCCTATCCGCTCATCTTGGAAGAAAATCCGGCCGCATCGAAGGCACCGATATACTGACTATACCGATGCGCAACATTCTGCGTTTTGTGTGGAATTCGGGACGTGGTCATCGCCTGGCGCCGTGGCGAAGCCCGTATCTGCGCTGGCGGATTGAGACCTACACGGGAATCAAGATGCAGAGTATCGGGTTTCTGGAATTCTTCGGGTTCTTGTGGCGCGAGCGCAAGGAACTGGGGCGTTTCCTGAAGTGGACGGCCGAGATGGAGCGTTACGCTCGAGTTAAGCCGAAGAACCCGTAAGCTCGGACGTTCTCCATGGGTAGTGCGGCGCTTCAGCGCCGCGTTACGCGAACCGCCGTTGATGATAAAGCCCGCTTTAGCGGGCGGCACTGCCGTCGGCTGAAGCCGAATCAACTCAAAAATAGGGCGCGCTGAAACGCTGGCCTAAAGGCCAGCACTACCCAAAACCACGCTCCGTCCAGTGTTTCAGCAGCCTGTGAAACCGCGCCCCTTTCAAAAGACGGTTCAGTTACTCGTTGCGGAGCGCTTGCATCGGCTCGATGGAAGCTGCACGACGCGCGGGAATTAAGCTGGCTGCCAATCCGACGATAGTCAAACCGAGTGCGAGCGTTATCGTCGTAACCACATCGCGACCGGTTTGTACCGGAATCACACTGGCCAGCAACTGCCGCGAAGCAATACTGCCGACAACACCGACAATAACGCCAGCTGCCATGAGCAAAGCAGCGCGTGTGACTACCAGCCGCACGATGCGCGGCCGCGAAGCGCCCAGGGCCATGCGCAAGCCGATGTCGCGCGTTTGCAGGCCAACCTCCTGGCTGAGCACTCCGTAGATGCCGGTTAGCGCCAGTAGCAGAGCGATCCCGGCGAAGATACTGAATAACCATCCCTGCATGCGGTTGAAGACGAGCGAGTCGGCCAGCACGTCGTCCATGGTTTCCGGCGTCTGGAAGGGGACGCTGGGCGCGACTTCGTGCAAAGCCTGACGAAGCTGGCCGACGATGGTGTCCGGGGGAACGCTGGTGCGCACAAAGATCGCCATCGGCGTCGGCATCTCAGCGCTGTCTTTCAGCGGCACCTGCGACATGGGATACCCAACCTCTGCCATTGGCGGCTCTTCGATCGACTGCTGGCCGTTGCTCACCACGCCGACGATAGTCTGATTGCCGTGGTCCTGCTTGATCTGCTTGCCGATGGGCTCTTCGCCGGGCAGGAAGGTGTCCACGAACTTCTGATTCACCACAACCACGTCCGGCGAACCCGGCTTGTCGATAACGGGACCGAACAGCCTTCCCCGCAGCAAACGCAGCCCCATGGCCTGGTACCATCCCGGAGACACCATGCGCACCTCCGCCAGGCGCTCGTGGTCGGGCGGATCGGGCGGCTTGCCAACCATGTTGATGCCGCTGTTCCAGCCCCATTCGATGAGCGGAATGAGCCGGTTGTAACCTACGGCCTTGACGCCCGGAATGGCCCGCGCCTTTTCTTCCAGCGGGCGATACAGCGCGGCGTCCAGGTCTTTGCCTGCATAATCGCCGGGCGACACGTTGATCTCCAGTGTCAGCAGATGATCGGTGGTATAGCCGAAGTCCACGTGCTGCATGCGCCAGAGCTGCATGAGCACCAGTCCGGTGCAGACCAGCAGCATCAGCGAAAGAGCGACTTCAGCGACGACGAAAACCGAGCGCAGGCGATAGTCGCCGCGGTCTGTTCCAGCATTCGCACCAGCTTTCAACGATTGATTGGGATCGCTGGAGGACATCTTCTTCGCCGGAATAAGGCCGAAGATCAGGCTGGACAGCATCGCGATAGCAAAGGCTGCGGCAAAGACCGCCCAGTTGAGCTGAATGTCGCCGCCGCGCTGGAACGACTTGGTGAGGAACTGACCCATGGCAAAAGTCAGACCCCAGGCGATCAGTAACCCGGCGATCGCCGAGATAAGACCGAGGACGCAATTCTCCAGCAGTATTTGACGGATGATGCGAACGCGCCCGGCACCGAGAGCGGCGCGGATGGCCATCTCGCGTTGACGGCTAACACCCCGCGCTAGCAACATCACCGCGACGTCCACGCAGGCGATGAGCAACACAAACACCACACCGGCAGCCATGATCCACAGCGCCTGGCGCTGGTCCTTGCCGGTGATGAGCATGGTCAGCGGCATGACCTGCGCGCTGCGGCCTTTGTCGCTATCGGGATGGGCCTGGCCGATGTTGGCCAGCACGTGATTCATGTCGGCCTGCGCCTGGGCCACGGTGACACCCGGCTTCAGACGACCGATCACCCGCATCCAGCGATCGCCGCGCTGCGTTCGCAGCTCCTTGGGAATCCGCATCGGCGTATAGACCAGGTTGGGCAGGCTGACAGGAAAGCGGAAGCCGGCAGGCATCACTCCGACGATGGTGTAAGGAAATCCGTCGACGTGGATGGACTGGCCGAGGACGCCTGGATTGGCGCCAAAATTCTGCTGCCAGACCTCATAGCTCAGGACGGCGACATTGTTACGGCCGTCCTGCTCTTCGCCGGGCAGAAAGGTGCGGCCCAGCAGCGGCTTCACCCCGAAGACATCGAAGAAGTAATCGGTCGTGGCCGTATTGTGCAGATGGACGACCTGCGATCCGGTGTCGACGTTGACTCCGGCAAGGCCAGAATACCCGGCGAGGAACTGAAAGGTGTTGCTTTGATCACGCTCATCCAGATATCCAGGCCATGACGAGGGTTGCGTGTATCCGGCGGCTGCATGGGTTTCGACGTACACAATGCGGTCAGGATCGTGAAACGGCAGCGGCCGCAGCACCGTTGCGTAGATCACGCTGAACATCGCCGTGGCTGCACCGATTCCGAGGGCGAGCGTCAAAACGGCGACGACGGTGAATCCGGGAGACTTGCGCAGCTGCCGCAAGGCGAATCGAAGGTCCTGGCGAAAAGAGTACATGCGCCTCCGAGGGCTGGATCTCGACTGAGGAATCTACACGTCAGGGGCCAGTGAGGCGGCAGGCAAGGCTTTGAAAATGCCGGAGATAGGTTGCCGAATCCGGGATTTGCAACGACCCATGCGTCCGCATTCGGCAAGCGTTGTCCGAAACCGGACAAGGATCTGGTTTGATCACGCGGCTGACGCGCGCCTCACTGCCGGGCCACGTCCTGGGCCCGTCCTTTCCACTCGCCGCCGCAGCCCGACCAATACTTGAATGCCGAATGAACGGTCGCCGCGACGTAGAAGGCGGCGCTGAAGGGCAATGTCAACGCGAACAGCGGGTTCAGCCTATAGAAGCGGATCATGGGGATATAGGAGGCAGTCAGTAGCAGGTAGACGATACCGCCGGTCGCGGCCCGCAACAGCGATCCGCTTGCCAGCAGCGCCAGCGGTAACACGAACACGATGAGCACTGCGAGTACGGTCGCGAGCAGGAGCCAGATGGAGTGGTGTAGCTGATTGAAGGCGGTGCGCGCGATCATCTGCTCGATTTCGCCGAATGAATTGTAGGCTCGCATGCTACGCGTGTCGGCGGTTAGACCGAGCCAAACGCGGCCGCCAGTGCGCTTTACGGCCCGAGCCAGCGCGCAATCGTCGATGATCTCGTGGCGGATGGCAGCGATTCCGCCAGCACGATCGAGAGCTGCAGGTCGGATGAGGATGCAGCCTCCGGCGGCGCCGGCTGTCTTGCGCCGCGGATCGCGAATCCATCGCGGGGGATACAGCAGGAGGAAAAAGAAGACGAAAGCCGGGATGAGCATCTTCTCCACCAGGTTGCGACAATGGAGCTTCACCATGAACGACGCGAGATCGTAGCCGCCGTCCTGTGCGATTGCGACCAGTCGCGCGACGTTATCGGGCGCGTGTTCGATATCGGCGTCGGTCAACAAGAAAAAGTCGGGACTGAGTTGGGCAGCTTGTTCGATTCCCTGCTGCACCGCCCATAGCTTTCCAGACCATCCTGGAGGCAGAGGACGGCCGTTGATTACGCCGGCGCGACCGCCGTGCGCGCCATGGGTCGAGGCGCAGCGGACCGCTTCGGCCGTTCCATCGCTGCTGTTGTCGTCAACCACAAAAACCTGAAGCGATTCGATACAGCTCTGATGAAGCAGCGATGCGACCGATCTGCCGATAAAACTCGCCTCATTGCGGGCGGGAATCACTGCCACTATGCGCGGAGGGCGGGAGTTGCCAATGGTTTGCGTGGAATCGTATTGAGGTGTGGTTAACAAATGTGCGTGCCGATAAATCCTTACGATTTCTTACATGGAAATGTGTGCCGCGGTCAATTTTCGCTTGACGGGCACGAGCCGTATGACCTAATCTTTGTCCCAAATTCAGACAACGCTAGTCAAGTCATAAGCGGACAGCTCCCAGGCTCCCCTCGGTTATGTCGTACTCCGTCCAGGAGGCCATGGGCGTCCGCTTGATGTGGGATGGCGTGCACTGGGCCTCTCTCGCTCCTAAGTAGCGGCATGTAATGGAGCCGGCAAACCGCATGTTGCCGGCACTGCAGTGAGTTGTAGTTCGAGAACGCCCGCAGTCGCGGGCTGCCTGAGTATAGGAGACCGGTTGTCCATGACCCTGCGTCTGAACTCATACCGTTTCTACCTGCGTTTGTCGTGCTATTTACTTCCTCTGGTAGCCTTTGGGATCGCCGCATATGTGCGCCTGGTTTTACTGCGTAAGATGCTCATCCCAATGGATTACGATCCGCGGTTTTACTTCGTGGTCTTGTTGGTGGCGACGGTGGTGTGGGCGATGGCGGCCGAAACCTACGGCCTGTGCGATATAGAGCTGCTTTTCCGCGAGTATACCGGATTGAAGAAGGTCATCCCCGCGTGTGTAATGACGTATGTAGTCCTTTCCTGCATTCTCTTCTTCTATCGTCAGCAGAATTTCTCCCGCGTCTTCTTTGCCGTCAGCGCTGCCATACTTTTGTTGGTGACGATATTGGCCCGAATCTTGTTTCGGGCCGTATTGCGAAGCCGATATGGCTCGCATGCGCGAGTTCGGGTTCTGATCGCAGGAGCCGAAGGCTATGCTCGCAAAGTGGCTGCGCGGCTGAGCCGAGGATCCTTCGTTCCCACTAATGTAGTCGGTCACATCCGGCTTCCCGGCCAGGAATGTGTGGTGAAAGACAGCCCGGTGTTCGAGCTGGAGCAGGTGATCAACGGATGTGGGGTGGCGTTCGACGAATTGATCATCGCGGTTCCGCCTTCACAGTTCGAGCGGCTCAGCGGACTGCTGGGACAACTGGAGCCATTGCATGTGCCCATCCGCATGGTTCTGGACATTGGCGACCGGCCGATCGTGCGTGAGCGCCTGTTCCAACTGGGCGAATTGCAGATGCTGGACTTGGCGACGACTCATCTGGAGTCTCCGACCTACTTCCTGTTGAAGAGAGTCTTTGATGTAGCATTCTCCGGCTTTGTGCTAACCGCCGGTCTTCCGTTGTTCGCACTCATCGCCGTGGCGATCAAGTTGAATTCGCCGGGGCCAGTGTTTTTCCGCCAGGAGCGTGTCGGCCTGAATGGCCGGTTGTTCACGATGTACAAGTTCCGAACCATGCGGGTTGCGTCCGACAACAGCAGCAATCAGCTACACACGGCGGTTGACGATCCGCGCAGGACTGCGATTGGCGCTCTTCTGCGCCGCAGCAGCCTTGACGAGCTACCGCAGTTTTACAACGTCCTGATCGGCGATATGAGTGTGGTAGGACCGAGGCCTGAGCTGACGTTCTTTGCCAGGAAGTTTGCGCAGGAGGTTTTGAATTACGACACGCGGCATCGGCTGAAAGTCGGGATTACGGGGTGGGCACAAGTCAACGGCTGGCGCGGAAATACCTCCATTCAAAAGCGCATCGAGGCCGATCTTTACTATCTACAGAATTGGACTCTCTGGCTGGACGTGCGAATCGTGTGCATGACCGTCTTCAAAGGTCTGTTGAGTAAGCATGCCTATTGATTCGATCGGTCCATAACTATAAGGATTTTGCAGTCCCAGAAGGGTTCGGCGCGTCCTTCTTTGCGCCTTTAAACCTACCTTCAGCTATAGAAATTGTGCTACTGTAAGACACCACTCGAGGCGGAGCATTGGCATGAAACTGGCGGTTGTGGGTTCGGGATATGTCGGGCTGGTAGCAGGTGCGTGTCTGGCCGAACTGGGCCATGATGTCCTTCTAGTTGACAACGATACCGACAAGATGGCCATGCTGCTGCGCGGGGAGATACCCATCCATGAGCAGCATCTCCCGGAGCTGATGTCGCGTAACCGGGCGCAAGGCCGGCTGCAGTTTGCGGATTCGATAGCCAATGCGGTTCAGAGCTCGAGTGTCATCTTCATCGCCGTTGGAACGCCTGCTCTGGTAAACGGAGCGCCCGACTTGTCCTATGTCGAGGCTGTAGCATCGGCGGTTGGGCAACACGTGGGGGAGTTTAAGGTAATCGTTGAGAAAAGCACCGTTCCCGTGTTGACCCATCAGGAGATCGGCAAGGTGATGATGCTGAACGGCGCTCCTGCGGAATCGTTCGAAGTAGTGTCCAATCCGGAGTTCCTGCGCGAAGGAACGGCCGTAACCGACTTTCTGTTTCCCGATCGAATCGTCGTGGGTGCGGATGGCGAGCGCGGCGCTGCCCTGCTACGGCAGGTCTACGAGCCTCTGACCAGCGGCGCGTATTACTCGCAAAGTGATGCGATCCCGCGTCCCGCCACGTTCTCCGGCAAAGCCCGGCTGCTGGTGACGAGCGCCAAGAGTGCCGAACTGATCAAACACGCGTCCAACTCTTTCCTGGCGATGAAGATTTCCTTCATCAACGCGATCGCGAATATCTGTGAGGCGGTGGGAGCCGACGTCCAGGAGGTTTGCGAGGGCATGGGAGCGGACAGCCGCATCGGCGAACGTTTTCTGCGGCCAGGAATCGGCTACGGCGGATCCTGCTTTCCCAAAGACCTGCTGGCATTTCGCCTGGTAGCGGAGGAGTGTGGGCTGGAGTTCGGCTTGCTCAACGAAGTAATCAAGCTGAACGAGTATCAGCGCAGCCGGTTCGTGCGCAAAGTGCGGTCGGCTCTGTGGAATGTGAAAGGCAAGAAGATTGCGGCGCTGGGGTTGGCGTTCAAGGGCGGCACGGATGATATTCGGGAATCTCCCGCAATCGCCATCGTTCAAGCGCTGAGTAACGAAGGCGCGAAAGTTGTTGTATACGATCCCAAAGCCATGGAGCGCGCGAAATGCGTCCTGCAGGACAAGGTGCAATACGCGAGTTCGGCGTACGATGCCTGTTCGGGCGCGCACGCGATGATCGTGCTCACAGACTGGCAGGAGTTCGCAGAGCTTGACCTCGCGTTGATTCGCCGGGCGCTGCGTCATCCCATTGTTATCGATGGCCGCAATCTCTTCCGGCGGGAACAGATGCAGTCAGCCGGGCTGAATTACTACAGCATCGGGCGACCGACGACTGCTCCGGCAAGATCTTCTCAGTCCGAGTCCCAGGCGGCGGTAGACGAAATGCTGAGGGCATTGCGCTCCATCGAGACCACTCACAATCTCACCGCTTAAAGAGTCAAGCCGCTGCTTCGTCCATGGGGAGCTGGCTGACATCGACCTCGCCCGCAACCATCCGGCTTGCAATTAATCCGAATACCGCTGCGACGGCGACGTAATGCGCGGGGCTGAGCCGGTTCCAGTGCACCAGCCACGACACGATTAACGGCGTCACTCCACCTATTCCTGCCAAGGCAACGTTGTAGGAAAACGACACTCCGCTGAAACGGACTGGAGGGGGAAACGCATGCACCATCAGAATCGGCGTCAGCACGGCTGCGCCTGCTCCCAACCCGGCGATCACGTAGAGCAGAATTAAGGCGGATGGGAAGCGCTCGGCACCGAGGTAGAGCGCATACGTTCCCGCGATGAGCAGCGCGATGACAGGCGGAGTCACGCGTCGAAGTCCGAAGCGGTCGCAAGCGGCGCCGGCCACCAGGGTTGAGACGCACAACGCCGCCGAGCCCGCGAGGTTCGCCAGTTGCGTCTCGCGCGCCGGGATCTTGAACAGCTGTTGCAGTAGAGCAGGTGTCATCAGGATCACAACGACGATGGCCGCAGACAGCATCCAGGTGCTGAGGATGGAAGCGGCGATTGAGCGTCCGTGATTGCGGAAGACGACGCGCAGCGGCAACTCGCGGCTGATGGCGGCGCGGCGGCGGATCTCTTCGAAGACTGGCGTTTCCTGCAACCAGCGTCGCAGAAACATGGCGATGAAGCCGAAAGCGCCGCCGATGAGGAACGGCAGGCGCCAGATGCTGGTGCCAATCTGCGCCGGAGAGAAGATCATGTTGACGATCGTCGCGACCAGAGAGCCGAGGAGAATGCCGAAGCTGAGACCGCTGGTCAGCAGTCCCACGGCAAGGCCGGTTCGCCCGGGCCGAGCGTGCTCGGCGACAAAGACCCAACCGCCAGGCGCTTCGCCGCCCATGGCAATTCCCTGCGTCACGCGCATCACCAGCAGCAGGATCGGCGCGGCGAGGCCGATCGACTGATACGTCGGCAGCAGACCGATCAGCAGAGTAGGGATCGCCATCAGCAGAATGCTAAAGGTGAACATGCGCTTGCGGCCGCGAAGATCGCCGAAATGCGCCATCACGATGCCGCCCAGCGGACGCGCCAGATAACCGGCAGCGAAGATTCCGAAGGTATCGAGTTGGCGCACCCACTCCGGAAGCGAGGGCGGGAAGAAAAGTTTGGCGAGCACCGCGGTGAAGAACACGAAGATGACGAAGTCGTAGAATTCCAGCGCTCCGCCCAGCGACGCCAGGAAAAGGGTGCGAATCTCGGATGCGGGGCGCGTGGTCATTCGTGAGTGGTCAGGGTCCGGCGCTCTTACGGGCAATCAGGAAAGCTGAGGGATTATAACCGCCAGACAGAGATGCCGGAATCAGAAGATTGTCATCACGAGCGAAGCGAGGGATCTGCTTTTCTGCGGGCGCCAGCAAACAGCAGATCCCTCGTCGGGCTGAAGCCCTCCTCGTGATGACAATTTCGTAATTACCGCAGCGTTCGCGTAGAAAGTGGCGACTCCTGACGACTTCGTCGTGACAATTTCGTAGTTACCGCAGCATTGGCATAGAAGGTGGTCGACGACGGGCGTGTGCGCGCCAAGTCGATTGGATCACTCCCCAGAAAAAAAGTAAAAGCCCGCATTGCGCGGGCTTGTTGCTTTACTAAGTGCCAAGTGCTAACTGCCAACTGCTGCTTCTTATCGGCTGCTGTTTGCGGACTCGCTTTGCTGCGCCGTCAGTCGCGCGGCATTGTGCTGGGCGATTGTCTTCCGTGCGTTCTCCGCCAGCTGCTTGGCCTGCGGCATCAGTTCCAGCGCCTTCTGCACTTCTGGATCGGTCTCGGCGTGAACGCGCATGCCTTCCTGCTGGCCAAACTCGTTGATGAAGAGCTCCGCCTTGATGTTCGAGCGGATCCAGTCGTTGTTCTCGGCGAGATCGGCTTCGGTGAAGGGGATCTTCTGCTCGTCGAGGAACTTGCGGAACTCCTGCATCACCGCGTCATCTACTTGGAAGGTCTTGTCGACCTTGTGACTGATGACGTAGTGCTTGGAGAAATTGAAGAAGGCGTATTTCTCCAGCAGCGTGTCCTGGAATTTGTTGCTCTTGGGATTCGGAATCTTCACGTCCGGAGTGATACCGCCGCCGCCGTAAACCGTGCGGCCGCTGTCCGTCATCTTCACTTCGTGATTGGTGACGGCGCTGTCGGCGTTGGTGCCGTCGCGATCGTTGTAGTAATAGTCGTAGAGCGAGACGCCGTTGTAATCACGCTGGATCAGGCGGCCGCTGGGCGTGTAATACTTCGCGGTCGTCAGGGCCAATCCGGTGTTCTCGGAAAGCGGATAAACCGTCTGCACCAGCCCCTTGCCGAAGGTGGTTTCACCGGCAATCAGGCCGCGATCGTGATCCTGAATGGCTCCCGCGACGATCTCCGCTGCTGACGCGGTTCCGCGATTCACCAGCACCACGATGGGATAATCCTTGCCGCCGTTGCCGTGGGTCGCCTTATAAACCTTCTCGGCGGAAGCGCGACCGTGATGCGAGACGATGACCTGCCCCTTCTTCAGGAACTGATCGGCAACGCCAACGCCCTCGCTGAGCAATCCGCCGGGATTCTGCCGCAGATCGAGGATCAGGCCATGAATGTCGCCGAACTCGTCGAGCGCGTCACGCACTTCCTTCTCGGTGGTCTCCTGGAAGCCGGAGACATGGATGTAGCCGATGCCCGGACGAATCAGGAAATGCACGTCGACAGAGTAACGTGGAATCTCGTCGCGAATGACGGTGAAGTCGAGCGGCTTGTCCGAACCTTCACGCAGCACGGTGATCTTGACGCTGGTGCCCTTGGGGCCCTTGAGCAGCTCGGCAACGTCGCTGGTGCTCATGTTGTCGGTCTGCTTGCCGTCGACGGCGACGATGACGTCACCGGGACGAATGCCCGCACGATAAGCCGGCGCGCCCGCGAACGGAGCGATCACGATGACTTTGTTATTGCGCGGGCCAACCTGCATGCCCACGCCGTAATACTTGCCGCGCTGCTCTTCGCGCAACGCCGCGTAAGCCTTGGGATCGAAGAAATTCGAGTGCGGATCGAGCACGCGCAACATGCCCGGTATAGCGCCGTTATAGATCGATTTGTCCGGATTCACTGGCTCCGCGTAATTCTCCTGCACGACGGTGTAGACGTCGCTGAAGGTCTTCATGCTGTCGCGGACTTCGTTGTCGCCGCCGCCGGAAGAACTGCTGGAGGTCAGCCGCTGGCCGAAAACCATGCCCAGACAGCCGCAAGCAAGAACGATAGAGAGAATCAGAACAGCGGAGCGACGCGAACTACGTGCCATGTGCGTTTCCTTCGATGACTGCCCGTCGAGCGCGATAGCGTTCTATCCGGGAGGGCCTCAAACTCGGCCGGGAATGCATCTTCCATCTGAGGACTGGCACACCGGTGTGAGACTTATCCGCAGTATAGCATGCAAATTTTGGGTCTCCGGCGCGCCAACCTCTTGCTGCTTTGGATGCCGAGCCTGAAACCAACGGTGCGAAATCCGACAATTTCCCGCCTCGGTAACAGACGGCAGAATGGGCAGTTCGTAAGCCGGGAAGTCAGGCTGATGACGCGGACGCATCCGAAGCAAGGAACGTTGGGAGATGAGGATTGCCGATTCCCTGCCTCGGATTCCCGATAAGTGGGGTGGCCGCAAGGAATAATTTCACGCGATTGTCACCAAAAATGGAGTAGAATCTCTTCGACTTATTGGCTGCGAGCCAATACCCAGCAACCAGCACCCCGCCGCACGAAACTGGAGTGTTTACGATGTCCAATGAACAGCTCTTCCAGCAAGTAAGGCTCCTCCTGCAGCGTAATCTGACTCCTGAGGAGCGCAAGTTTCTTACCCTTGCGAGCCACACCATTGGTCAGGCGAAAGAGCCGCAGTCCAAAATGGGGAACGGAAAATCCACGGTTAATAAAATCGCAGTTTAAGTAACCGTTTCTTTTGAGCCCTAGCCCGCCAGCCACCACGCGCCGCAGGCAAGGCGCGTTTTCTTCCAATTCCACGCCCTTCCACCCGACTGCATTCCAGCACGGCCAGCTGCGCTTAATCCCCTGATCTCCTGAACCTCGGTGCGCTGGAGAGAAAGCTGCGTCAAATGCACTAAACTACTCCCAATGGATGTCGTCTCGGAACGCAGTAATGTAGCCGTAGCGCCAGCCGAAGCGGGCAAAGGCTTCCGGCCGGTATTGCTGGCGCTGGCCGTGATCTTTGCGGCAGCGACGATCGTCTACAGCGCCAGCTGGATGTACTACCAGCGCGTGGTGATCCCGGTCGAGGTCGGCATGGACACCGATCCTTCGCCAAGCGGAATGATCGTGAAGAGCGTTTGGAATGGCAGTCCGGCCGAGAAGTCCGGGATGCGCGTGCGCGATGTCATCATTGCGATCAACGGTCGCAGCACCGTGGCGCCGGCAATCTGCGGCGAGATTCTGGATCAAGTCTGGATCGCCTCCCGTCCCGGCGAGACCGTGAACCTCACCATTCAGCGCCCAGGCCAAGCGCAGCCGTTGTTGATGACTCCAGTTTTCCGCGCCGCTCACGGCGGTGGCGACACTTCCTTGGCACGCAAGGGTGCCATGGAGGTGATCGGTATCTATCCGCTGCTGTTTCTAGTGGTGGGGCTGGCAGTCTTGTTCTTGCGAGTGGAGGACAGCAACGCGTGGCTGCTGGCCGTTATGTTCGCCGGATTTATCGCAGAAGCGGATATGCCGGACACAGTGGCTGCGGCTCCTGATGTCTTGCTGAAATTCATGTATGCCTCGCAGGGGCTAATGAAGAGCCTGCTTCCCGGGCTGTTCTACTTCTTCTTCGCCGTTTTCCCGACGCGTTCGCCGATCGATCGCAAGCTGCCCTGGCTGAAGTGGGCATTGCTGATGATCGGAGTCTGCTTCGGATGGGGCGGCATCCGTCACGGAGATATGGAAGCGCTGCCGTTCATTCAAGCGATGCTAGGCAAGCCCGCCGTTGACATGACCAACACGATCGTCGGTTATGGGGCTGTGATCCTGGGTATGGCGTCGCTGCTGTGGAATGTCATCCGTGCGCCCAGGGTCGAAGACCGACGCCGGCTGAACGTGATGTTGTGGGGAACGCTAGTGGGCGTCGCGCCAGCGATATTGATCGGCGTACCGTACGACCTGGCTCACCAAGGTCCGCCGTTCTGGCTGGGTTTTGCGCGCGGGATGTTTCTGTTTCTGATCCCCCTGTCGTTTGCCTATGCCGTACTGAAGCACCGCGTGATGGCGATTCCGGTGCTGTTGCGCCGCAGCGCGCGCTACCTGCTGGTCGAGCGCGGATTCGCGATTCTGATTCTGCTGGTTTCCGTCGGGCTGACGCTGTGGTTTGGACAGGCGTTCTCCAAGCGCTTTATGGCAGGATCGAAGGCCGCCTTTCCGATCGGCGCGACCTTTGGCGTCCTGCTGATCACGGCTGCTACGCAGGTGCATCGCCGCGTGCGCACGCGGCTGGATCGCGCTTTCTTCCGCAGCGCCTATGACGCGCAGCAGATCCTGGAGAATCTGGCGGCCAACACCCTTGCCGTAACTGACCGCGAGGGGCTGGCGAATTTGCTGAATGAACAGACTGAAGACGCGCTGCATCCCCAGCCTCTCTATGTGTATTTGCAAGCCGCCGATGGGCATTTGCACGCGTTTACCGGCGATCCTCCGGCCGAAGCAAAAACGCTGTCGCGCACGGGAAGCGGCTTCGAGCGGCTGGCAGGACGCAGCGAGCCGCTGGAACTGGATCCTGACAGCATGCGCGGAACCCAGCTGGAGCCGTTGCGTCCGGAGTGCCTGGTGCCGATCTGGGGATCGGCCGATCAGAAGATGCAGGGCCTGATCGTATTGGGAGCGCGGCTATCGGAAGAGCCGTACTCGGCGCGCGATAAGCGGCTGCTGGCATCGGTCGCCAGCCAGGCAGGAATCACCATGCGGAGCATTGCCCTGGCCGAAGGGATGGCGCAGCGCATCGACGCCGAGCGACGCAGCGAACAGGAAATGCAGATCGCGCGACAGGTGCAGAGCCGATTGCTGCCACAGCAGGCGCCTGTGCTGAAGACGCTGGAGATGGCGGGCAAGTGCATCCAGACGCGCGCCGTGGGCGGCGACTATTACGACTTCCTCGATTTCGGATCGGGCAAGCTGGGGCTGGTGCTGGCCGACATTTCCGGCAAGGGGATCTCCGGCGCGCTGCTGATGGCCAATCTGCAGGCCAACCTGCGCGGACAGTATGCGCTTGCGCTGGAAGACCTGCCAGGCTTGCTGCGCTCGGTCAATCATCTTTTCTACAAAAACACCGAGAACAACAACTACGCGACAACGTTCTTCGGCATTTATGACGACGAGACGCGCGCACTGCGTTACGTGAACTGCGGGCACAATCCTCCGCTGCTGGTGCGAAGCGGCGGCGACGTCGAGCGACTGGAAGCGACGGCAACCGTGCTGGGACTGTTCGAGGATTGGGATTGTTCCGTGGCCGAGCGCCAGATCGCGGCTGGCGATGTCCTGGTCATTTACACGGATGGGATTTCTGAGGCTGCGGAGAGTGAAGAGTCGGAAGAGTATGGCGATGAGCGGCTGGCGCAGAGCGTGCGCACTCATCGAGGTAAAGCGGCGGTTGAGATGATGGACTCCATCATCATGGAAGTACAGGAGTTTAGCAAAGGCGAGCAGGCCGACGATATGACCCTCATCGTGGCCCGCTGCCGGTGATGTCAGGGTAGTACTTGGCCTTCAGAGACTGTGTCGCAACCGCAAACCGAATTTAGTGGTGGAACAAACAGTCGGAATTGCGACCGCCCAGCCGCGCAGCGGCGACATTTGTGTTAGCCGCGGGCGTGAGCCCGCGGGGCAGGTGGGACAAAAAGAGAGCCGCGGAGCGGCGACACCCGGTCGCGACACAGTCTCTTCAGGCCATCGTCCCCGCCTCTCTCTTTTTTGTCATCCCGACCGAGGACTTCAGTCCGACCGAGGGATCTGCGGCTCGAGCCGCAGAGCGGCGGCACGGCCGCGGCACACCCTCTTCACGCCAGCGTCCAAGCCGTTCGTTTCCTCTTCCGAGCTGGCTTTAACCGGCCGCACAAAACTGTTCCATTGCGGAACAACTGTCCGCAATCGTCCGTTCTGCTATCGATTCCCTTGTAACGCTGGTCTAATGAAGAAGGAGCTTGCTCCCTCGGGAGCGCTGTGTCCGCTCCATCATCAACGGAACAAACTTTCACTCATTCACGTATTACAACCTGGAAGGCTCCGGTTGCGGAGGGAGCAGTGGCGAACGGCAAAAATCATAATAAGAAGAAGCGCTGGGTCGTGGTGACGGTGGTCTCGGTCGCCGTCGTGGCGCTGGTTATCGTAGCGGTAGCGGCAACGCGAGGCGGCACCAAGATCGATCCGACCAAGCTGGCGAAAGTTGAGCGCGGCGACCTGACCAAGAACGTGGTCGCGACGGGTAAGATCACGCCCATCACCAAGGTCGAAATCAAGTCCAAAGCCAGCGGCATCGTGAAGAAGCTTTACGTGGACTACGGTGATCACGTGAAGCAGGGCCAGATGCTGGCGGAGTTGGATCGCGTAGAGATCGAGGCGCAGGTAAGTTCGGCGCGGGCTCAGTTGCTGTCGTCCCAGGCCAACCTGGAGAGCGCTAAGGCGGACGAGAAGCGTGCCGAGGTCGACGCGCAAGGGGTGGACATTCCGACCTTGCAGCGCGCCTATCAGCGTGCGCAGGAGATGTCGAGGGACGGCGTGGTTTCGCAGGCGGCGCTGGACGACGCGCAGCGCAGCTACATCATGGCGGTAAACAAGCGCGACGTGGCGCGCGCGCAACTGACCGTCAACAAGGCGAAGGTTTCGCAGGCGCAGGCCGAGGTCGAGAAGGACCAGGCCAGCCTCAGCCAGTTTCAGGAGCAGCTCAGCTATACGACGATCACGGCGCCGATTGACGGCGTGGTGTTATCGCGCGATGTCGAAGTGGGCGATGCGGTGAGCTCGATTCTGGTGCTCGGCTCGGGCGCGACGCTGGTGATGACGCTCGGCGATACCAGCGAGGTCTACGTCAAAGGCAAGGTCGACGAGAGCGACATCGGCAAGGTCTACCTCGGCCAGCCCGCGAGGATTCGTGTGGAAACCTTCAAGGACAAGACCTTCACTGGCCACGTTACGAAGATTTCGCCGATGGGCGTCGAGAAAGATAACGTGACCACCTTCGAGGTGCGCGTCTCGATCAACAATCCCGGCGGCGAGTTGAAGGCGGAGATGACCGCGAACGCCGAGATCATCCTCGACGAACATCACAATGTGCTGATGATTCCCGAAGGCGCCATCATGTACGACAAGGACAAGAAGGCGTCGGTCGACATTCCCGATTCGCACGGCAAGGACGGTATGAAGAAGATCGCCGTCAATATCGGGATCTCCAACGGCGTGAAGACCGAGGTTGCGTCGGGACTGAAAGAAGGCGATCAGGTGGTGCTGCAGCAGTAGCGGCAGGATCGTTCTGTGCCCCCGGCTGAACTAGGCTGCTGAAAAACTCGCGTTCCGAGCGCTTTGTGTCAGGGCACGACTTCAGTCGTGCCGATAAGTCGGTTTATTTTTTATTCCGAGCCGGCTTCAGCCGGCGACACAAAACGGAAGGCGCTGGAGTTTTTCAGCCGCCGGCTGAAGCCGGCTGAGAACTGGAATAAACGGCCTGGACGCTGGCCTGAAGGCCAGCTCTACCCGCCGGCTTAACCTGAAAGATTCGGAGCTGCATCATGAACAAACGCTACGCTTCCCTGCTTCTTTGTCTCTGTTTGTTTCCTCTGCTGGCTCACGCGCGCGACGAAGGCCACTTCGACCGCACGCTGTCGGTGTCCGGCTCGATCAACCTTGACGTAACCACCGGCTCGGGCGACATCACAGTCAAGAACGGCTCGTCGAACCAGGTGATCGTCCATGGCACCATTCACTCCAGCAACAACTGGTTCACCAGCAATGACAGCGCAATCCAAAAGGTAGAATCGAATCCTCCCATCGAGCAGAGCGGCAGCAGCATTCGCATCGGCTACAACCTCCCCGACGACGTGAAGCGTCACGTCGCGATCGATTACGAGATCACCGTTCCGTCGACGACCGCGGTCCAAGCGCACAGCGGCTCGGGGAACGTTGATGTCAGCGGCGTTGCCCAGGGCGTTAAAGCGCAGACCGGCTCGGGCGACATTCGCCTGCGCGATATCGGCGGGCAGCAGCAGGTTCACACCGGCAGCGGCAACATTCGCGCGGAGAACGTCGGCTCGCCCTTTTATGCGCAGACCGGCAGCGGCGATATCGAAGCCACGCTGACGGGATCGGGTGACGTTGACGCGCACACCGGGTCGGGAACCATTCGTATCCGCGGGATTAAGGGTGGAATGAAAGGTCAGACCGGCAGCGGCGACATCGAAGCCGATGGCAGCGTCAGCGGGCCGTGGCAGTTGCATAGCGGCTCGGGAAACATTCGCATGGCGATGGCCTCGAGCGGCGGCTTTGATCTCGACCTACACACCAGCTCAGGCTCGATTCATTCCGACCTGCCGATTACGGTGCAAGGCTCGATGAGCCCTCGCCAGCTGAAAGGCACGGTGCGCGGCGGCGGACCGACGGTGGAAGTCTCGACCAGTTCCGGCGACGTGGAAATCAAGTAGTTGTCGGATGTCAGTTGACGGTTGTCACCTCTGGGGCTAAAGCCCGGATTTCCAGGGCGCTTCTCCGGCCCGGCTGAAGCCGGGCCCCTTCAAGGCAGCCCGCTTGACTCCCACCATTCGCGCGGATAGTTTCTGAATACATGGCTGAGAGCCGCATCGTCACCTTCACCACCGATTTCGGGCTGAGCGATCCATTCGTCGGCATCATGCACGGCGTGGTGCTCAACATTCATCCCGAGACGACCATCGTCGACGTCTGTCATGAGGTCGCGTCGTATGACCTGATGGATGGCGCGTGGACGATCGCGCAAGCCTATCGCTTCTTCCCTGCGCGAACTGTGCATGTTGTCATCGTCGATCCCGGTGTTGGCAGCCTGCGGCGGCCGATCATCGTTGAAACCGAGAACCACGTGTTCGTCGCTCCGGACAACGGGGTGCTGTCGATGGTCGAAGCGCGCGAGCCGAAGTTTGTGGTGCGGCACGTCACCGCTGATCGCTACTTCCTGCAGCCGGTCAGTCGAACCTTTCACGGACGCGATGTGTTCGCCCCGATCGCGGGCTGGCTGAGCAAGGGCGTTGCGCCGGCGGAGTTCGGCCCCGAGATCACCGATTACGTTCGCTTGGCTCTGCCCAAGGTCGAATACGTCGGCGAGAACAGCCTGCGCGGTGCGGTGCTCAAGGTCGACAAGTTCGGCAACCTGATCACCAACATCAGCGAGGTCGACGCGCCTGCGTTGTTCGGCAAGAATGTTCCGGAGGTGAGCATTCTCATTGCGGGAGAGACGATTACGCGAGTGTGTCATTCGTATTCCGATGGCGCAGACGGCGAGATCTTCGCGATTGTGGGAAGCTCCGGGTATCTGGAGATCGCCGCGAAGCAGGCGTCGGCGGCGGAAAAGCTGGTTGCGGGAGTGGGCACACCGATCGGTGTGGTGATCGGGCCGGTCAAAGCGTGAGCCTCGTTCGATGTGGAACAACTTCATCCTTCCCTGCCGGAGCAGTTTCACAATTGGTTTGTTCCGGGTGGAGCACGCCTTGAGGCGTGCAGGGAGGCCGTTTGTGAGAGGAGCCAGGCTTTAGCCGCTGCGGTAACGTTTGCGGAGTTTACCTCAGCGGCTGAAGCCGGTTTCTTCAGTACTCACGTCTTTTATGCACGCCTGAAGGCGTGCTCCACCCGGGCTGGCATGGTAATTCTGGAGCTCTAAACGGTTTCCTCCGCCTATAATTTCTCTATGCTTTTACATGGCATCTTTCCTCCGATCACCACGCCGTTTTATCCCGACGGCACGGTTTACTTCCGCAAACTGGAACAGAACGTCGAGCAGTATTCGCGCGGGCCGATTGCAGGCATTGTCGTGCAGGGTTCGACCGGCGAAGCCATTCTGTTGAGCGACGACGAGCGCCGCGACGTGCTGAAGGCCGCGCGCGAAGCCGCGTCGAATGAGAAGGTGCTGATCGCGGGCACGGGAATCGAGTCGGCGATTGAGACGCTGCGCCTGACCGAATACGCCGCGCAGCTCGGCTATGACGTCGCCATGGTGCGCACCCCGCATTACTACAAAGGCCAGATGGCGCAGGCGGCGAACATGCTGGCGTTCTACCGCTTCGTCTGCGACCGCTCGGCGCTGCCGGTGATCATCTATAACTTCCCGCAGGCGACCGGTTATGACATTCCGGCCGAGCTGGTCATCGCGCTCGCCGAGCATCCCAATCTCATCGGCATCAAGGAATCGTCGGGCTCGATCGAGAAGGTGCAGAAGATGGTGGAAGGCACGCGACACATCAAGCGCACCGCGACTGTGACCGAGACCTTCGGCGCCGCGACAGGACGAATGTTGCAAGCGGCCGTCGCTTCCGCCGACGCTGACGGGGGAGCGTTGGTGAGCGTGGGCGCGCTTGCCGGAACCGCCGCGCCGAAACCGTCGTCCGCTGCGGTGAGCGTGGTCGGCAGATTGAAGACGCGCCAGAAAGAAGTGGGCTTTCAAGTGCTGGTGGGTGCCGCTCAGAAGCTGCATCCGTCGCTCGATGCGGGAGCCGTCGGCGCGATTCTCGCCTTTGCCGATTGCGCTCCGACTGCGTGCTACGAGATCTACGCGGCCTGGAAGGATGGCGATGCGGCGCTGGCGCGCGAGAAGCAGGAGCGTATTGCCAAAGCGGCCGAGCGCATTGTCGGCGGCCTGAGCATTGCCGGCGTGAAGTACGCCATGGATTACAACGGCTACTTCGGCGGATCAGTTCGCCTGCCGCTATTGCCTCTTACGGCCGAGAAGAAAGCGGAAGTGGAGCAACTGCTGGAAAACATCAGGATCTAGTGGCCAGTGACCAGTGGCTAGTGGCTAGCGAGCGACCCGGGTTAGGCCAGCACCCGCAATTATGACAATCCTTCGACTGCGTTCGGCCGCTGCGCGACCTCACTCCGCTCAGGATGACAGAACTGGGCACCCGAATGAGGTCGTCCCTCGTCGGTCGCCGAGTTATTCGGAGCGCCATTTCGCGGGCATCGAATATAGTGATTTCATATGCCTTCGCTTGCACTAACGGAACTCATTGGCGCACCGGTCATCGATAGCACCGGCTCGCGCGCCGGCAAAGTGCGCGAAGTGGCGCTCAGCCCAGGGGAGAGCTCCAACCAAGTCTCGGGCTTCGTCATCCGCACCCGGGGCGGCGACCGGTTAGTCCCGGCTAACACCATCAGCCTGATCGACAACAGCCTGGGCGTTTCCACTCCGGCGTCCGACTGGAGCCCATTCAGCGGCCCCGAAGGCTTGCTTCTGCTGGAGCGCGACCTGCTCGACCAGCAAATTATCGACGTTCATGGCCGCAAGGTTGTGCGGGTGAACGACGTCGACATCCACGAAGAGAGCACGAACGGCCATGTCGTGCTCAAGATCGGCGCGGTCGATGTCGGGGCGCGCGGCGCGATGCGGCGCCTGCTGAAGGGAGTCGTGCCCGGCGGTGCGCTGCGGTCTCTGCTGGAGAAAATTCCGCCGCGGCTGATACCTTGGGAGTTCGTTGATCTCATCGAGGTCGATCCCGCGCGCCGCATCAAGTTGAAGATCTCGCTGGAGCGCCTAGCCAAGCTGCACCCGGCCGACATTGCCGACATCGTGGAAGATCTGGCTCCGGCAGAGCGCGAAGCCGTGTTCGAGACGCTCGACGAAGAAGTCGCCGCCGAGACGCTGGAAGAAATCGATCCCAAGATGCAGGTTTCGATCTTGAGCTCGCTCGATTCCGACCGAGCTGCCGACATCGTCGAGGAGATGGATCCCGACGCCGCCGCCGATGTGCTGTCCGACATGCACCCCGACACCTCGCAGGAAATCCTCACCGAGATGGAGCCGGAGGAGCGCGCCGAAGTCGCCGAGCTAATGAACTTCCAGGACAACACGGCGGCCGGGCGCATGACGACCGAATACATGGCGCTCACCGCGGGCGCCAAGGTGGAAGATGCCATCGAGATGCTGCGCAATTTTGAAGGTGGGCTGGAGAGCCTGAGCACCATCTACATCGTGGGCGAGAAGGACAAGCTGCTGGGCGCGGTGCCGCTAGCCAAGATCGTGTTGGCGCCGCCGGGAACGCCACTGATGATGCTGAGCAGCGGACACATGACCAGCATCCATCCTGGGGCGAACGAGAAGCAGATCGCCGAACTGTTCGACAAGTACAACCTGCTTACGCTGGCGGTAATCGACGACGAAGGCGTGCTGACCGGCGTCATCACCGCCGATGACGTGATCAACATGCTGCGCTCGAAGCTATGAGAAACTCGGGACCTACTCTTTCACTTCCGTCCAGCTTCCATCAGGATTGAACTGCCGCATAAATGGCGCTTCGTCGGAGGTGGTAGCTCCCATGTCCTTCTGATAAACGATGCCATCCTGATCGATGATGAAGGTCATCACTCCTGTGACACCGTACTTCGCCGGGTAGGCGACAAATCCGAAGCCGCGAGTCATGATGCCGTTGCGGGCAAAGTCTCTCAGACCGCCGAGGGCGAAGGGTCCTTGCGTGAACAGCAATCCGTAGTAATAGCCGTAGAACGGCTTGTGCAAGCTGGGCTGCAGCTTGGCTCCTTCCTTCGTGGCGTAGGCAAGCAGCGGCCCGATCGGGCTCCGAGGCTTGCCGGGCTGATCCGGCCAATACAGCCCGTCTTGCTTGCCCGGATCGCTGATGAACTGGCGCGCATATTGCTTCTGCCCATCGTGCGCCTGCTCGAAGTACTCCATCTCGGCAATCCGCAGGATGTCGCAGACATCAACATTGGCCAGCTCATTGCGGCCGAGATCGCGGTTCACCAGCTCGTTCTTTCCGGCCGGAGTATCGAAGTACCACTTGCCGGAAGAATCCTTGCGGATGGGAATAGGAAAGGCGGTATTGCTGACGCCGACCAGCAGAATCTCAATTCCATTCTCCAGCTTCCGCCAGCGATTCATTCTGCCGTAGGCGGAGGCAAATTGTGTGAACGATGCCTTGTCCTCGGCTGCGTTGCCGGAGAAAATCACGTCCTTGGAATCCGACCCGAAGAGCGCCAGCAGCTGATCCTGATTCCCATTCTTTGCGGCCTCCACCAGAGCTTTCCCCGCATCCTCCGGCGAGGCGAAGGTCGACTGCCCGCGAGCCGGTCCCGAAACCGCCGGGCCCTTGCGCTGGCACGCTGGAAGAACGACGGTCAGGAGCGCGAGCGCGACTCCTGCCCAGAAACGAAAGCTTGCACGCTTATCGCCTGCCTGCAACCTCATTCGCAATGTTTCCCCTGTCTTGCTTGACATCGCATCTGTCCCACGCATCACCAGTGCAATCCGCTCGAACGGCCTCCGATACCCCATCCTGTGTTGCCGCCGCGGGTCAGCCAGCCACGATAGCTGGTCGAACGATCGCCCCAGCCTCCCACGCCGAAGACGTTGCCAGCCTGACTGCTCCAGGAGCTGAAGGCCGTCAAGGTTCCCGGATCGCTCTTCCCCCAACCGCGAAGAGTGTCTACGTCCCAGCCTCCTGCCTCCTGCGCCCAGGCGTTAAATGTCGGGGTCGGTGCTGGCGTTGTGCCGCCAAGGCTGAACGTGTGTTTGGCGTTGGCGTTGACGTTCTGCGGCACAGGCATGCCCGTTGGTCCAGCAGGCGGGCCGCTGAAGGGGCGGTTGGCGTCGTTGTGATAAGGGTGATTGCCGTAATAGGTGTATCCGCCGTAGTATCCGCCTCGCCAGGCGTGGTTGCCGTAATACGGATAGTTACGGTAATCGACGGTGCCGTGGTACCAGTTGCATTGCCAGTTTCTCCAGCCCCACTCCGAGCCCACCGATCCACCGATCCCCACTCCGACTCCAAAGTAGAGGCCGTTGCCCGAAACCTTGTTAGCCGGAGTGTATTCGGGAACCTGTATCGGCGTTCCGAAAACCACGGCCGGGTTGTACTGCGGAACATATACCAGCAGCGGATTTCCGGGTTGCAGCGTGATGATGTCCCCGCTTGGCTGCGCCAGAATCATCTCGCTGCTCGTCCTCAGATTGCCGTCCGTTTTGGCCTTCCCGCGCATCAGCTGGACTGCGGCCATGATCCCCGACGACTGATTGTGATAAGCCTCGCCCAGCATCGACGTCCAGATGAGGTTTTGCGCCATGTCGTTCAACGCCGGTGGGAACTGGGCCAGCGCCTTGATGCTGGGATCCCACGACTGGGAGTTAACGAACTGCAGCAGCACGGCTTCCGGCAGGTTCTTGTTCTGCTGCAGCCAGACGTTGGCCAGCAATACCTGATCTGGAAATGTCGCGCCCACCAGGGTCTGCGCCAGCAGCGGGTCAGGATAAAGCGCTATCGGCGCAACCAGGCTTTGCAATTCATCAGGTGTGTACGGTATTCCCTGACCGGAATAGTCAGAACCAGAAAGCGAGGCAGCCTGAAACATCACCGCCGCGTCTGAGTTCCACGGTGCGCTTATCAGCAGCATCGCAAAAACCAAGGCTAAGGACAGAGCTTGCCTGTGATGAAACCCGATCATTCCCCTCTTCCCCCATGGAGACCTCATGTTCTTGTAAACGAATCCGACAAAGTGTACCAGCAAAGAAATTCGATAGTTTTCGATCACATATACAGTGCCAGAACGCGCCTGATTTCACAAACCGGAAACGCGCGGAAAGTGGGTCAGTTTGAATTCACGGCCCTTTATGGCACGCACCCCAGTTGTCATCGCGAGCCAACACCGATTCGTGCTGGTGCGTCCCGAGCGCAGCCGAGGGAAAGGCGCGCACCCTTAATTCGAACTGAATGCAAAACTGACCCATTATCCAGCGCCAAGCCGCTTCGCGCACCATCGGCCTCGCCCAGATACACTATTCCTTTAGCGTTTTCATATGAGGTCTTCATCATGGCAAGTGGCAACGGTACTCGAGGCGTAATCGGCATTCTCACCGGAGGCGGCGATGTTCCCGGCCTCAATCCGGCCATCCGCGCCGTCACCATTCGTGCACTGCGCGAAGGCTACGAAGTCATCGGCCTGCGCCGCGGATGGGCCAGCCTCGTCGACATGGTCCGCGACCCGGAGCACGACAACAGCGACAACTATCAGCGCCTCACCGAAGAGCTCGTCAACCGCGCCGGCCGCACCGGCGGCACCTTCCTGCACACCTCGCGCACCAATCCCAGCCGCGTCAACAAGGAAGACGTTCCGGAGCCGCTGCGCGAAACCTACACCGCCGAGCGCAACGACCTCACACCCGAAGTACTCAAGAATCTCAACTGGCTGAAGATCGACTACCTCATCCCTATCGGCGGCGACGACACATTGAGTTATGCCGTTCGCCTCTTCAAGGAAGGCGTCAAGGTGGTCGCCATCCCCAAGACCATGGACAACGACGTCCCCGGCACCGACTACTGCATCGGCTTCAGCACCTGTGTCACGCGCATCATCGAGATGTCCAACCGCCTGCGCACCTCGGCCGGTTCGCACGAGCGTCTCTTGGTGCTGGAGGTCTTCGGCCGCTACGCCGGTTTTACGGCCATGCTTCCGACCATGGCCGGCGCCGCCAATCGCTGCGTCATTCCCGAATTCAAGTTCAGCATCGATCGCCTCGCCGAGCTGCTGATCTACGATCGCAACAAGAATCCCAGCAAGTACTCGGTAGCGCTGGTTTCCGAAGGTGCGATGTTCGAAGGCGGCGACATGATCTTCGAGCGCGAGATCAAAGATGCCTTCGGTCACAAGAAGCTGGGTGGAATTGGCAACCTCGTCGCTGAACGAATCAAGGAGCTCTCATCGCGATACAACAACGGCAAGCCGCTCGACGTGATGAACCAGAGTCTCGGCTATCTGGTCCGCTGCGGCGACCCTGACGCCGTCGACTCCATCGTCCCCATGGCTTACGGCAATCTCGCGCTTGACCTCATTCTGACCAACGTGCACGGCCGCCTGGTCGTGCTGCGCAACGGTCGCTACGACAACATGCCCATCGAGGTCATCGTCGCGTCGAAGAAAGTCGTCAACGTCAAGGATCAGTACAACACCGAGCGCCTCCGCCCGCGCTACAAGAGCTTCGAGATGAAGCCCCTGTTCATCATGACCAGCGATTTGGGGTAGAAAGCGTTTAGCAATTAGCAATTAGCGATTAGCTGTGTGCCCCAGAGCCTGCCTTGAGCTTGCCGAACGGTCTCATTCTCTATCGAGTCGGCATCCGGCGACAAACTTCGATGCACTGAATCTTCTGCAACAACTCCGAACATACAAGTGTTATCGCCGTCACTGAAGCGCTCCTGGTTAGGCAGCTAGCATGATTCTGTCCGGTTGCCGGTGCGGCAGGACCCTTTGTCGAGGAGTCACGCCAATAACCTGAGGAGCACGGAATGAAATCGATCACGCTCGTCCTGCTTTTACTTTCTACCCAGCTCGCATTCTCCAGTTCTTATACCTCCGTACAGAGCGGCGACTTCAACGCAGACGCGACTTGGGGCGGCACGGGACATCCCCATGCGGGCGACACCTGGACCATTCGCAACGGCAACACCGTAACCTGCTCAGGATTGTGCGCCTCGGGAAGGGCAACCCCTTCGAGTTGTTCCGTGGATGGGACGGTGAACGCAGGCGGCACTTTGACGGTTGCTGCCGGAGGCACTCTCCTCCATAGCGGAGAGCTTGACGTACAGCACAGCGCCACGCTCAACGTGCAATCACGATTCGCGGCAGTCATGGGCTCATTTGGCACGTTGACGATCGCACCCGGCAGCGGAGCCACCTGCGAGCTTAACTTCACCAACGCCGGACAGGGAGCGCCTAACCTCAACCTAAGCGGAATGGCGGGTATGGCAGGACGCAACGCCTACGCCGTCCTCGATTGCAATACTGCGATGAACCAAGGAGCCGGCTGCACCATCGAGCCCGAGGTTGAAGGCATTGGCACGAACCTGAACTTCAATTACTTCAAAGTAATAGGGTTCGGGAATGCAACGCTGGGAGCCTTCGCTGCCATCGCGGCTAACTCCGTCGTTTTGCAGAACGGACTATTTGATCATGATGGCGATGTTTTCCTGACGATCGGCACGTGCGCCGCATGCAATTTTGTGGTGCAGAATGTCAGCTTCACCAATCCCACCGATGTCGCGGCCAGTGGCAATCATTACACGGTATTTGAGTTCTATGCCTACGTCAGGGCAAGTGGCGGCACCAGGCTCATCCAGAATGTTACGGCCGCCAATCAAAGCCAGGTGCAGTTATACAGCGCGTATATCGGAATGCCGGGGCTACAGACCGGGGAGAGCCTTCTTGCCGGCGATCCCGCGAACATCAACGGATTCGTCGGCTATAACGTCAACCTGGTGGAGGCCGCCAGTTCCGCAATTTCGCAGATCTTTCGCAGCACCGCGGTAATTCTCGATATATCCGAAGACGGGTCGGGCTGCTATGAATTTCCGTTTAATGCGAGTCTGACCTTCCAGGACAGCTTCTGTCTAGAGCGCACTCCGAACCAGCACGAAATTATGGCCGGGTTCGCGATCAACGGCGGCTCGGCCAATTTCTACCAGCGATATCTGTGCGATGGTGACGGCTTCTTCAACTACGACACCGGCGACATGATCCAGGACTGGGGCACGTATACCATTAAGAACAGCCTGGGGATCAACCTGTGTGGGACCATGATCACCATCAGCAATGGTGGAAGCGAAGTGGCCACAGTGACGCAGAACACCAACTACAACAACTTCGGTGAGACCTACTGCGAGTCGGCCTGCTACGACGGTATCCATCCCGTGTTTACCAACAATCTGCTGGTAAAGCCGGCGGACATCAACGGCGCGGGCATTCGGGGTGACGACGGGATTCACGCGGCCACGGTTTATCAGCGGCAGACCAGCTTTTCCCTCGACTACAACGGCTTTTACCAAATGCCGGGAAGCGGCGATCCCGGCGCGGAACAACAGCCGCCAGTTCCCGCGCTGCTGCCGAACCCGGCGCTGGGCGGGATCATCAGCTACGTCAATGTTCCAAACACATTGGTCAGCAACTTGGCGGGGAAGCTGATAACAGGGGTGACCGACCCTACCCACATCGCCTGCGCCTCCTGCAACTTTACCCAACCGGGCTCAGCCGGAGTGATGCCGGGCGACTTCTTTGAGGACAATACCCTGAAGCAGGTGGTCACTGTGGAGAGCGTGGCCGACTCGACCCATCTGGTGCTGACCAGTCCGGGCATCCCGGGAATGCGGCAAGGCCAGGACACGTTGTCGATCTACACCAGCTATTGGAACCATGCAGGGTGGTATTACGGCGATAGCAATAATGGCTCGCACGACATCCATGCCAACCCCATGTTTGTCGATTCGACCCGCTCACTGTGCAATTGGTACGAGCTCAACACGGGCGCCGCGCTGTGGTGCCCGACCTACGGGAGCGTCATGTCGAACCCGGGAGTGCTGGTCGCGACTTCGGGGACGGGAGCAACGACGATCCATTGCGCAGCCTGCAACTTCACGGCAAACGGAATCACCACGGCTGACGTAGTGCAGGTCTACATGGGTATGGGCGCCACCCTGAGAGGCTGGTCTCCGATTGTGGCGGTCACGGCCCAGTCGCTCACGCTCAGCAGCGCGATCGCAAACCTGGCCGCGGGCGACACGTTAGACTTCATAACCTCGACCCAAGGGCTGGGAAAGATGATGGTGCAGTCGGCGGGTTTCGACTGGAACGGAAATGCGGTCACCCCACCGGCCTGGGCGACGGCTGCCAATGCGATGGCCTACGTATATGCGGGATTCGCGCCGCAGAACTTGATTTATCATCACGCAGGCGATCCGGCCGATGGCTTTCCCGACATCGGGGCGGTGCCGGTGAAGCTGGGGCGGTAACGATGCGGCGGCCATAGGTGCTTAGGAATTATCGATTAAGCCACACTGGGATCCCGTTGCCAGGTTGGCCCCAAGTCTCGCGCTTTTCGAGACTTGGGAGAGCACGTTCTCACTTTCGTCCTACAGCCTGCACAATCAACATTGCGTGTCATCCTGAGCGGAGTGAGGCGAAGCCGAACGAAGTCGAAGGACCCCTATTGTGGCCGACCACTTCCCAACCTCACCACAACTTGCTTCAACCTCTCATGCCCCTCCATCAACCGCAGATATTCCACCTCGCTCTTACCCACCTTCGCGCGAATAATCTCCGCCAGCCTCTGCTTCTCGCTTGAACTCCATCTCGTCACCTCTGGCACCAACGCCAACATCACCGCAAAGTCTAGAAACGCGGTCTCTTCCAACTGAACTCCCAGTTCCCCCGCCAACCACTCACTCGTCTTCCGTCGCATCTGTTCCGGATCGCCCTTGAACTTCCGCGCCATCTGCTGCTGCACCGCAAATCCGATATTGCGGACCGAGAACCTGTCCCACAATCCCTGCGGCCCGTCTCCTGTCTCGTACAACACATGCTCCGCCGCGAGTTTCCGCAGCGTGCGCGCCGGCGTCCTATATCCCGGAACGCTTGCCATGCGACGCTCTTCCCCCTCCGTCAGCGCGAGCAATTCCGGCTTGCCCGGCCGGAATCCCAGCTTGCGATAGAACCAGAACGCGCCCGACTTGATCGCCTCTTCGTTGTACTGCCCGATCTGATACGGATACACCGAGAAGCACGTGGTTCCGGCAATCTGATTCAGCAAGTGCAGAACCTTGGAATAAATCCACGCCGTCTCGCCATCGCGAAACGTGTAAAAGGTGTTGAAGCCAATCTCCATCCACTCGAACAGCCCGATCGCCTCGATGTAGTTGATCGGCACGCCATTCTTCACCGTCATTCCAGCGAAATACGCCCGCAGCGGCAATCGCCGGTCCGGCGGCAATCCCCACAGAAAGATCTTCACGCCCCGCCCGACATCTGCCTCGATCACTTGCTTCGGATCGCCGCGCGTCGTGCCAAAGAGCTCGCGGTATCGAACCGTCAGCACCTCGCGCACCCGATGGAGCAGTTCCTCGCCTTCCCTGCTCGACAACTTCCGCACCGGCAGCGGCGCAGACCTCAGTTCGTTCTCAAGCGAAACCTGCTTCCGTTGAATCAGCGGCGCGCGGTGATAGTAGAAGGCCGGTGGATTGCGTCGCGCATGTGTCCGGCTTGCCGTCGACTCTCCCAGCTCCCATTCGATTTCTATCTTCAGTGCGTCATACCACGCTGTCTTCTCCAGCATGTCTCCGGGCGACTGTTCCAGCCGCTGCAATAACCACGGGAGAATCCGATCCTCTCCACCGCTCGCACTGCTCAGCCATTCCAGATACGGTGTATCCGCCTCCACCAGGCAATCATCCGCCAGCAGTGGAACATACCGCGGCAAGCTGCTCCACATCTGCCGATACTGTTCGTCCAGATTCCATTCCACGTGAAGATCGTTGGGAGATCTCGACGCCAGCCATCGCGCCACTTCATACGTAAACGTGTCATGAATCGCCGTGCCCGCGACGCCGGAGAACTCCTCGGAATCAAACAACTCGACATCCGCGTCGGAATCGCGCAGCCGCCGTGCCTGCGCGCCCACGCCCTTCAGCAACTCTTCGGTCAGCGTGATGACTTTTCGACTTTGAGGAAACGCGCGCAGGAACAACAACGCGTCGTGGAAGCGAATCAGCGATTCCGCATCCGCAAATTGCGCGCCCCGCAATGACGCCAGCAACTTCTCCACTCGCGCGGCGCAGCCCGGCCCGTACTCACTTCTTACCGCCTGCAGCTCTGCCAATCGAGCAGCCAGAGCTGGCCTCATGCTTCACCTGAACCAACGGCCTTCGCGGACTCATCGGGCAAAGGCATCGCCTTCATATCTTCTAATGGCAGGGCAACACTCACCTGAGGAGCTCCTTGTCGAGCAGCCATCACCGAGCCCCACACGATGAACAGATTGGTCACTATCACCACCGTGAATGCCATCGCCGGCAGGAATGAGAAGATCGCTCCGCGGTCATTCACAATCTCCAGCGCTAACACCGCCGTAACCAGTCCGCGCGGCAGCATCCAGAACAGCAGCTCAGTATCGCGCCGCTCCACATCCCGCACCACCCAACGCGTGCCTTGTACCGCGAGGAAGCGCGCCAAAACCAGCGCCGCCAGGATTCCAAGAATCGGCACGATGTAGTGCCGGCTGACAAACTGCGCCACAATCCCCAGCAGCACGAAGAAGAACGATCGCACCAGGAAGCTGAACTCGGCGTGAAACGCCAGCATGCGCGCTCCCTGCCGCGTCATGTGTGGTGTGCGCGGCAAGTTAGCCAGCGTCACGCCGAAGATCAACACCGTCAGCAGTCCGCTGCCTTTGAAGTAGTCGCCAAGCGAGTACACGCCCATCACCACGCCCAAGTTCAGAATGTTGCTGTACGGCACGCCGGCCAGTTTCGGCCATATCTTCGACCACAGGGCAGCCACGGCGAATCCAATCACCACCGAGAAGAAAATGTGGTGAGTGAAATCCGTTGCCAGATCTCCTATCAGCGACTGGGTCTGGTTCTGCTCCAACAGGCTGCCGACCATTAGCACTGCGATGACCTCGCCCAGCGATGCCTCGATGGTCAGCGTGATCTTCACTGGATCGGGGGTGTTGATCTGCTGCAGCGCCGGAATAACGATCGTGCCGCTGGTGCATCCCAACGCGGCGCCCAGCAGCAGGCAGTCTCTCCACTCCAGATGCAGCAGTGCCCGGCCCATCAGCGCAATCAGCGCCAGGCTCAAGCCAAAACTCAGCACCACCAGCAGCAGGCCGGCAGGAAAGTAGCGCATCGCCTGGCGCAGTCGCAGCTCCAGCCCGCCCTCGAACAGGATCAGCACCAGGGCGAGCGTGCCCAGTATCCGAATCGCTCCTTCAAAATGCTGCGGATTCACCCAATGCAGAACCGGCCCCAGGGTGATGCCGATCAGCAGTAGGACGATGATGTCGGGAACTTTGGTCAGCTTTGATAGACGATTCGCCACCACCGCCAGAACCAGCAGTGCTGCGGGTAGCCCGAAGATGTAAGCCATTTGCATTGCAGACCCTTGCACACAAATCTGTGCAAACCTAACTCAACATTCTTGCTAGCATACCGCCGCTTTCGCAAATCCTGCATCCAAGAATTTATCAAGGCGTTCCGGTATACCAGCCGCATAACGTCAAGATTAAGCCGCCGTCTCGCTCCGGCGGCTTTCGTATTTTAATTAAGAATCCAGGAGACTAGCGACGCCCCTTCTGAGGCGACTACGGCTGGCTCAAGTCAGCAGGAAAGGACTTCAAGTCGACCTGCCGCTGCATGGCCTTCTCCGCGCCTTTGGCGTCGCTCGCGTGTTGCGTTAGCGTGCCCTTGATCACCCGATAGCCATCCTCGCCCGCCTTCTTGCCCGGCGCTACAGAAATCGTTCCGCTGAAGTCATACCAAATGCCGTGCACCGTTTTAGTGTTGAAGCTCAGGCGATCGCCCTGCAATGTCGCCTTATCGAAGAACTGATCGATGAACTCCCCCTTGTCGCTGTCGGCATCGCCGAATCGCGATATATAACCCGACACCCTGCCTTCCTCCACCGTGATCTGCACAAATTCGCCGTCGCGCAGGAACGTGTACATGCCGGAGATGTCGTTGCCGGCCGCGCTCTTGGCGCCTCCCGACTGAACGGCCGGAGCTGGAGATGCTGCCGGCGGCTCTGCGGCAGCTGTGGTCAAGGCACAGAACGCCAGCATCAGCAGGAGAAAGGTTTTTACCATGATCTCTTCCGATTTCCTCGTCCCAGCATCATGGCATGTAGTCGCGAGATTTGCGAAGCGATATCTTTAACCTGTCTGCATTTTTCAGCGGCAACACCGCGCCTTCGTGCCAATGAAAAAAGGGAGCCATTGCTGGCTCCCTTTTGGCTGTCACTGGGTTCGAGTTACAGTTGCGGCGGTGCTCCCGTCGAACCGCCTTGAGGAGAAGTTGACTCGCCGGTCGGCGGCGGGGTTGTGGTGCTATCCGGACTCGATGTCGTAGAGTTCGGCATCGTGCCAGGCGTATTGGGTGATGTGCTCGGATTCGGCGAGCTCTGAGGCGTAGCTGATGGCGAGTTCGGTGTCACCGTAGTTGCCCCGGGCTCGCTCGGAGCTGCATTCGGAGTAGCCGTCGTTGCTCCGGGAGTGTTCGTAGTTGCGCTCGGAGTATTCGTCGTTGCTCTTGGCATCTGCGCATTAGCTCCCGGCATGTTGTTCTGCTGTCCCGTGCTGGTACCCGGACTGGTGCTCTGCGTTCCAGAGCTTTGTCTCATTCCCGTGCCGCTATGACCAGCGCCTGCTCCTGCGCCAGCTCCCGCACCCGCGCTGCCCGCCTGAGCCACTGCCCAGCAGCCGCACAATAACAACGTACTTATGAGTAATAGCAATCTCCGCGTCATTTGGGTCCCTCCCTCGTTTGAAAGCCAAAACTGGCCGGCTTTCCCTCTCTCGGATGGGACACGGCGCGGGCGAGATGCCCTGCCACGAACTAGAATTCCGTCACCACCGCAGCCTCACGGCCTCATCCTTTGACTTTGCTTAGCAGGTCCATGTCGACCTTCTGCAGCGACGCCGGCAACTTCGCATAGTGCAGTGGCTCGGTCATTGCCTGCCCATCCGTGAGGAGATACGTGATGAACGCTTTCGTCTGCGCCGACTTCGTCGCGTCCGGAGGACTGGTTGGTACCAACAGGAACGTCAATCCGCTGATCGGATATGCCTCGGGAGCCGACGCCGGAGGATCCACGATCGGCGTTCTTACATCCTTTTGCAGTTCGGCCGCATACGCATCGATTGCGGCGCTTGCTCCGCCCGCCGTCGGCGCAACAAACTTGTTGGCTTTGTTCTCGATTTGCGCCACCGGCAACTTGTTCTCGTCGGCATAATTCAACTCAACATATCCAATCGCGCCGGGATTCTGCTTCACCAATCCGGTCACGCCCTCGCTGCCCTTACCGCCTAGTCCCGCCGGCCAGCTCACCGACAGCCCTTTGCCAACCTTCGACTGCCAGTCCGGGTTGACCGTCGCAAGATACGTCGTGAAGATATTCGTCGTGCCGCTGCCATCCGAACGATGCACCACAAATATCGGCTGGTTCGGAAGATTCACGCCTGGATTTTCCGCCTTGATCGCTGGGTCGTGCCAGTTCTTGATTGTCCCAAGAAAAATTCCCGATAGCGTCTTCCCGCTCAGCTTCAGCGGCTGACTGAGATCCTTCAGGTTGTAGGTGATGCACACCGGTCCCGCGGTCTCGGCGATCTGCACCAACGCCGGCATCTGCTGCAGCTGATCATCGGGTATCGCCATATCCGAAGCACCGAAATCCACCAGACCTTTCTTCAGCTGCTGAATACCGCCGCCGCTTCCGATCGACTGATAGTTGATCTGCACGTTCGGCTGCTTCGCGTGATAGTCGGCAATCCAGCGGCTCATCAGCGGATAAACAAATGTGCTGCCCGCTCCGATGATCTGCCCGCCGCCTGCTCCGCCTGAACTCGGACCCGAGCTGCAGTTAGTGAGCGTTAGAGTTGAGGCTAGCAACAAAGCGATTACAGCCACCGACGATGGGCGCAGTTTCATAGAAATCCCTTTCTGAAGTTCGGTGAGGTGTTGGGTGCCCCAGGTTCGCGTCCCGTCTTTAGGACGCTGACCTGGGGACGGCGATTCCGCCGAGCGTAATCCGAGCGGTTATGGTAGAGCTGGCCTCCAGGTCAGCGTCCAGCTGCGTTTCTCCTATCCACGGTTCGTGTCAGGGCATGACTTCAGTCGTGCCGACAGATCTCATATTTAATCCCGGAGCCGGCTTCAGCCAGCGGCAGAAAACGTTCCAGAGACGCTCAAATCCTTGCGATGTGCAAACGTTCGAAATAGATACTTCAAGGACGTTAACAGAGCATTAAAATCACATCGGAATCATGCGCTTGCATTTCAACCATTGTTCCACGACATCGAGGTTCTCATGTCCCTTCTTCGATTTCTGATGTTGCTGTCGCTTGTCATCTGGATCGGCGGCCTGATCTTCTTCGCCTTCGTCCTCGCGCCGACGGTCTTCAATCCCAGCATCCTGCCCACGCGGCAACTCGCCGGCAACGTGGTCAATCGCAGCCTCGGCATCCTTCACACCATGGCGATCGGCTGCGGCATCATCTTCGCAATCACGTCGATGATCGACTCCCGCGTCGTCAACGGCTCGGCGCAACCCTTCGCTCCGCGTCACATCCTCGTCTACCTGATGATCATCCTGACGCTGGTTAGCGTGTTCGCCATCTCTCCCAAAATGCAGGTCCTGCGGCAGCAGATGGTCATGATCGACGAAGTCCCGCACGACGATGCCCGTCGCGTCGAGTTCAACCGCTTGCACCAGTGGTCTACGCGCATTGAGGGCACCGTGCTCGTTCTCGGCCTCGCATTGCTCTTTCTCACCGCGCGGCGGATGGGATAGAAGCAATTAGCGATTAGCCGTTTATCTCGTCACAGCGCCAAATCGCATTTTCATTTAGTCTGAAATGTGCAATCGCTTAATCCAAAGCTAATTGCTAATTGCTAATTGCTAATCGCTTCCTTATGAAAACCGGCATCATCGGCCTGCCGCAGGTAGGCAAAACTTCTCTCTTCGTCATGTTGACCAGGCAGCAGGTAGCGCAGCGCAGCGGCAATCCGCGCGAGGCCCACCTCGGCGTCGCCAAAGTTCCCGACGACCGCCTCGATCGCCTGGCCGCACTTTACAACCCCAAGAAGCTCATTCACGCCAGCGTCGAATACGCCGATGTCGCCGCACTCTCGAAAGAAGCGCTGAACGAAACCGCATTCTCCGCCAATCTCCGCAACGTCGACGCTCTTGCCCACGTCGTCCGCGCCTTCGAAGACGACTCCATTCCGCACGTCGGCTCCATCGATCCGCTGCGCGATATCAAGAACATCGACTTCGACCTCATCGTCAACGATCTCGGGCAGGTCGAGAAACGCCTGGAGCGCGTGCAGAAGGATCTCAAGAAGACGAAGTCGCCGGAGATCGAGCGCGAGCATGATCTGCTCATCCGCGCTAAGGCGCATCTCGAAACCGAGCGCCCGCTGCGCGAAATGGAGATGACTCCCGAAGACAAGAAGCGCGTCCGCGGCTTCATGTTCCTGAGCGAGAAGCCGATCCTCTACGTCCTCAACATCGGCGAGAGCACGAAGCTGGGCAAAGATCTGGAAGAAGCTGTCGCAAAATACGGCGTCACCGAAGTCGCCTCAAAACCCAATACCGGCGCGCTCGCTGTGTGTGCCAAGGTCGAAGCCGAACTCGCCGAGATGAGCGACGAAGACGCCGCCGAATTTCTCTCCAGCTACGGCCTCACTGAGAGCGGCCTCGTACGTCTCATTCGCAAGAGCTATGAGCTGCTCGGCCTGATCTCATTCTTCACCGTGGGCGAAGACGAATGCCGCGCCTGGACTATCGAGCGCGGCTCCAAGGCCGTTAACGCAGCCGGCGCCATCCACACCGATCTGGAGCATCACTTCATCCGCGCCGAGACCATTCATTGGGATCAACTGCTCGACGCCGGCTCCGAAGCCGAAGCCCGCGCCCGCGGCACCCTCCGCCTCGAAGGCAAGGACTACATCGTGAAAGATGGCGACGTGATGCACATCCGCCACAGCGGGTAAGAACTAAGGGGCTGGGGGCTAGGGATTGGGGATTATTTTCGAGTTCCATATTTCAGGTTTCGCAGACAGCAAATTGGATGGGGAGGGAACAGAGTCCCGCCCCGCGCGGGACGGAAGATCATAGCCCAGCGCTTCAGCGCTGGGTAGTTTGGATTTAGAGCTGAGCCCCTTTCAAGGGGCGGCACGCGGGGGTTATTTGTGGACAGCGATTGTCCCAGGTTGGCCCTAAGAAAGGGCAACCTGGGTCAGAATGCATCGATCTTCCGCTAGGACGGCGATATGTAATGGGCGGAATATGGGGTTGGTCGAGTGTTAAGCTTTTGCGCAACCGCTCTAATCTCTCTCCAAAGTGGAAGCAGTTCTTTGTTGGGCAGCTTATCTAGTCTGTCGGTCAAAGATCTTAATGCTGACCGCAGGCCCCGGGCGTGCATTTGTTGATGTCTAGAGCCGAGACCGTGCTGATGAGGGGCGATTAGTTTGCCACAGCGTACACAGGGAGTTTTCCGGGTACTCATAATATAAGTCCTTTATAAGAATTGGCGGCCAGTGGGCCGCTGGTTGGTAATCTTACGCCAAGAAGCCTACGCGCGCGACGTGGGGTCATGATGTCTGCTGACGCGATTCGTTCCTATCTGGTCGACCTAGGTCTCAGATCGAATGGAATGCGCACGTGCCCCCACAAAAGGATGCACTGAGACTTACGAGGAGTGGGTGACGCCGGAAGGCCACACATGGCCACTAGAGCCATCAACTCTCCTTCCCCATGCTTTAAGTTGTGCCCGCTTTCGGAATCACCCGCCGCGTCCACTCGAAACGCTGGGTGGCATAGTTGGGTTTACCTTCGGTTATACGTTACTGACGTTGGTGATGATGGGCCTAATGGGCCTTCGAAACATCGGAATGTTGGGGCTGATCGTCGTGGCGGCAGCTTGCTGCGTCGCTGCATGCGTCTCCATACACCAGATCAACGAAACACAGCGGACTCATGCTGATGGTGAACTCGACGGCATAATGGACAGCTGGATAGTTGAGATTAATGATATCGAACAGCGCCTACAGAAGAGCAAGGGTCGTACCCCAAATGAAGAGGCGTGAATCGGGGGCAACCCGCGAATCTCCTTTGTCTCCTGCATATGAGTCAAATAAACTCATACTATGGCCAAACGATTACAGGTTTTTCTCGAGGATGCTGAGCATAGGGAAATCCAGCGAGCAGCCCAATCGCGGCGTATGTCGCTGGCGGAATGGGTCCGGCAAGCGCTCGGAATAAGGCAGAAACTTGCAGCTGTTCGTCGTGCCGTCCGGTACCAATTCCCCACAGGAGACATTGACCAAATGCTCGCGGAAATTGAATCGGCAAGGCGCCTCCCTAACCCTAGCCCCTAATCCCTTGCCTACGGTATCACCACCAACCTTTTTCCCCGTTGCTCGCGTTCCCATGCCTCCTCAATCTTGGCCAGCGGCACGCGCTCCGTGTCGATTGTCAATTCGCCGCTGGCCGCGTGTGCCAACACCTTGTTCATCGCGCCCAGAAGCATCTCGCGCGGCGGCATCCCGGCCGTCCCCATAATTGTCACCGGAGCACTGCGCAAGACCGCAGCTGGCAGTGCGATGGTCGGCCCTGCACCCTCACCCGCCTGCACGTAACGAGTTTCTGACTCGACGGCAGCAAATTCTTTGCGCGTAATCGCCGCGAAGAATGCCTCTGCCGGCTCGCCCCAGACATAATCGATCACGACCTGAAATCCTGAAGCTCGAGCCTCGCGGGCGAAAGCGTCGCTCAGCTGGCTTGCAGGCACATCGAGTTGAATCTCGGCATCAGCTCCGAGGCCAGGCAATCTGCCTAATATTTCGGGATTGCGCCCAGCGGCCACCACGCGACTAGCGCCCAGCAGCTTCGCGATTCTGATGGCGAGCTGTCCAGTCACACCAGTTGCGCCGAGAATGAGTACATTGTCGCCCGCCACAAGCTTTGCTCGGCGGGCAAGCGTTAGCCAGGCAGAAATGCCGGGATTCATAATCGCGGCCGCGATTTCATCGCTCAGGTTCTCGGGCAGCGGAAACGTGAACATCTTGCGCACAACTGTGCGCTCCGCCATCGCTCCATAGGGCGGACGCATTCCACCGAAGAACACCCGCTGACCATCGTCCAGATGTCCGACTCCATCGATGCCGCAGACGCACGGCAACGTGCGCGTGCTGGCATAGTGCGCGCCGCTGGCCAGCTGCTTGTCCACCGGTTTGAGCGCTGCAGCGTGTACATGCACGATCACCTCGCTATCACCGGCGACCGGCTCCGGAAATTCCTCGTAACGCGGTCGTTGACCCAGTGTATGCAGAACGGCTGCTTTCATCGCACCTCCCGGCTTGATTCTCGAACTCCAATTCTACAAACCGAGACAGCTATCTCTTATCCGCAGCTAGAAACTTGAAACTCGAAACTAACCTGCTATCCTGCCCTCTGTCCATGAATCCCATCTTCCTCAGCATTCTGCTTGGCCTGTCGGCGGCTGCGGCGAACATCTTCGGCGGCGCGGTGATCGTGCAGAAGCGCTGGGAGCGCAATTACCTTCGCTACTTCGTCGCGCTGGGCGCAGGATTCATGCTGGCCACGGCGCTGGTCGAGATGGTCCCGGAAAGCCTGCAGCTCGCCGGGCGCACCGGCGCGCTGCTGGTGCTCGCCGGATACCTCCTCGTCCACTTCTTCGAGCACACCATCACGCCCCACTTCCACTACGGCGAAGAGACGCACTCGGATGAGTATGTGCACTCTCATCGCCGGGTGTCGATATTGTTTGGCCTGATCATCCACACCTTCTTCGACGGCATCGCCATCACCGCCGGCTTTCTGGTCTCACCTTTTCTCGGCTGGATCATTTTTCTCGCTGTCTTCCTGCACAAGATTCCTGAAGGCTTCACGGTTACCTCGGTGATGCTCGCCAGCGGTTTGAGCAAGGGCCGCTCCTGGTTCGCCTCGGTGCTGCTGGGCGCGGCCACGCTCGCCGGCGTGCTGACCATGGCCATCGGCAGGCACGCGGTGAGTTTCGGCTTGCCGGTCGCGGCCGGCGTCACCATCTACGTCGCCGCCTCCGACTTGATTCCCGAAGTCAACCGCGAACCCGGCGTCAAGATGGCACTGGTAGTGTTCATCGGCGTGGCAGCCATGTTCGTGCTCGATCGCCTCGTACACGTGCATTAGCGCAGTCAGGCAAGCCAAGGCTGGCTGACCAACTCTGAACGCTAATTGCTAATTGCTAGTTACTAATTGCTATTTTTTGGTAGGCCCGGCTGGGATCGAACCAGCAACCCTCAGCTTAGAAGACGGATACAAGCCCATTTCTGTTGGGTGCTGCGACTGTATATCAGCATCGAAAACTCGTATTCTGTGCGGGTTTCACAACATTCCCGATTGCTGCTAATTTCTCCCATTTTCTGTCGGGGGTCCCCGGTATTTTCCCCGGTATGATCTGCCCTCGTGTTTGCGCGTTCCATGACGTATTAAACATCATCGGTGCTTCTTTGACGCGCTCAGCGGGCACTTCTGCGCAACTCCGGGGCATTCCAGGGACGCGACCGCGGCAAAGCATGCTTTCCCGGCCACCCCATGCCCCCCTTAGAGGCCGGGGTATGCCATGCGCGTATCATCCAGCGCACCGAATTTTTTCACAAAAAGGCTTGATGTTTTCGATGATGAAGCGCAAATTCGGGGGGTGCTACGCAGCAAGACCGATACCGCGATGGTCAACGAGACTTTTGTGCAAGGTTCTTAGCCACAACTTAGTCGTGCTGACTCACGAGATGTTTGAGCTTGGGATTGATCCGGTGTTTTGGCAAGCCCCGACAATCACCTAGGGCAAGCGGCGCCGCACAATATCTTCAAGCTTCTTTTGATGTTGTTCCAGAACGCGACACCGTGTTTCTCGTTCCCAACCAAAATTCATAACTCCCTTTACCTGCTCAGCATCTTCACCTGCTCGAACAAATGCAACCGCCTCGGAGGCGAAACCTTCGTCCGAGATTGTTTTCTTCACCAGCTTCAACCACCCATCTAACCGAGCGTCCCAAGCGCGAAGATGTCCATCAGCGGTACATGCTGCTAAGTCCGTGGACAGGTTGACTCCCGCTTGCATAAGAGAACCAAAAAGCTTGTGTACGCGAAGACGCTCTGCCTTCTGATCCTTCAGCCCCGCAAGAGTGTTTTCTGCGATTTGCGCTTTGCCTTCCCACGCGTCGATTAGTTGGCCGCTTTCCGCGTCTAATAGCCATGGGGCGCGAAACATGTTGATGATCCACGCCCCCAAAAACCACACTGCGTACGACCCGCCCAGAGACACAAACCCGATGACGGCGAGTTGTCTTGCCGCTTGAAGATGGAGGTAGTAGTGGTTTATGAGAAAGCCCAAGAACAATCCGACAAGTCCGATGAGAAACGGCGTGACGCGCCCTTTTGCAGACGCGACCGTGTCCTGTCGTACTCGTTTCCAAAGTCGCGTTCGATACGGCGGTCGGTTCACGTCCTCCAATTGTAGGGCAAGGTCCCTTTCAAAGATGAACTGAAGGCCGCAAAACTAGCAAAAGAGAAATCGACTCAATAAAACCAGTGCCAATCGCAGTTTCCAGCAGAATCCCATTTAAAAGGAGATGGCTCAAATAGCATGAGTTCACTTGGCCAACCGCGTTTCCTGAGTTTAAGAGGCACATTCCTAGATCCAGCCTCTCCTAGTGGGTGAACCGATATTTCTTGGGGCCAGTCTACTTCGAGACGTGCTGGACAATAGTTGATGGCGTAGAACAAAAAGTGTCCCGCTGCCTCCATCGGATCGAAGGGCAACGGAATCCTCTGCACAGCCTTATTCTTCTTTTGTTCTTCTGGCCCTCCGATGACCGATGGTCTAACAAACATGTTCAGGACCACATCTTCAACCGTGGTACTGGATAAGTTAGATAGCTCGCACCGAAATCCGGATGGAGCGGCCATAATTTGAAACTGTTGATCTTTTGATAGCCACTGCCCATCCCTACCAGGTGACGGAAAGTTGCGGGTAATAACGTCGGCCCTGACATCCTGAAAAGGCCCGACGCTACCGAAGCTTGACTGTCCGATCCTAAGAAGATCGGATTGTAACGGTAAGAGATGAATACTGGATTCGGGTGGTATTGCTATGGGGTATTGAATCCATTGGCATTCTAGGTATATCGGAATGTCCTGTAGTGCTGCTGTATTATTCGGTGTCGATTTGATCTCTGCCTGAGGCTTGGGAGTGAATTCATCCACTATAGCCAACGCTATGATTGCGAAAACGGCTATTAAGAATCTGTATCCGATGCTTTGTATGAACATGCAGGCAAAGAAAAAGACACATATGCCTACTCCTGTGAGGGCGAGGCGAGACAAGAGGAGGTTCACAACGCCTCGTAGCTGAAAGAACTGAGAGAGGAGCCATGCCACGGCCGAAGCGAGTCCAGCGCCAGTAAGCCACCTGAAAGCCCTGACTCTTGTAGCCGGAACAGACCAGAAGATAAAAGGGACGCTATCAAGAGGGGAAAGGACTTCGGAGCGAACGGCCAAAGCGTCTTTTGGCTTGCGCTTAAACCACATCCCCTCTCCCCCGCACCATCATAGTCCGCATTTTCTCCTGTTTCACCTTCCTTCTCTTCGCACTTTCAGTGTGCCGTTTAGCGCACATGTGCCGCAACACCATTGGTGCCGTTGCAACGAAAACGCGGCTGAGGATGCGGTGGAGGTTTCCTATGTCTGATGCCGGCTCTTACTGTGACGGCAGCGAAGGACCGGCCTCCGCCAATGACCTGATCAAGTACGATTCGCTGTGCCTGGCGGTCACTTCGATAGTCAAGTAACTATAATGGCAACAGTAGCTTAGGCTTCTAAGATATCTTCGCCCGTTCTGCCCTTCCGTGCACGGATTTTCTTCTTTTTACTCTTGTAAGATGGCACTAAACGGCCCTATACTCGTTGCACCACTACGTTACTGCCTTGCGGGCGCCCAGGCTTGAAAGCAAACTCGCAAGGCGGGCGAAATGAGTAATAGAAAGTTGAGACCCTCAAAATGATCGACATCTTGAAGTGTCTGCACGCGGAAGAATCTGGCCAAGATTTAGTTGAGTTCGCGTTGATTGGCTTGGTCATCGCACTTGGCGCCGTGACTGGTATGGGAAAGCTAGCTGCCTCGATCAACAGTGAGTTCACCAAGGTCGCCAGCAGGCTGGGCTGATCAACGTTACCGGCTTGAAGCAGGCTATGGGTGTGGAAGGTGGCTGAGTCTCGGCGATGGTGGGATTCAATCGATCCAGCAATTCCAGCAGGTCGTGCCGTCGCCCGGCTGGCCCATGGCGCTAACTGGAACGATTCCAGTTGCGGACGTTTGGTGCGCCACAACCGCTTCTTACACCGCAGTTGTCATGGAATCAATTACACTCATTGACCCTGCCGGGCAACGGGAACGTGCATTTGAGCGGCTGCTATAGTGGCTGTATGCCGCGCAAAGCGAAGCCGCTCCCGCTGCCACTGGTTGATCCGGCCAGTCATCCGCCGCCCGGCTTTCGCGCCATGCTAATCCGCCGCGCCAAACTGAAATACCCTGGGATGTCCGAGTCGCAGATCGCGCGCTACGTGGGGTGTAGCCCCAGCAACGTGCATCAAGTCCTACAGAGTTTCATGGCGTGCCGTCCCATCAGAAGTCGCCTCTTTCGACTCTGATTGTGCTCAGAGACTGGGAGCCTATGCGATTTCCGCGCCTGCTGACTCCAACCATTGCCCTCGGAGTTCTTTTGCTGCCGGCAGATTTGTCCGCGCAAGCCACGGCTGAAAGAGCAGCAACCGTCTGTGTAAAGGTGGTTGATCCCCGTGGCGAAGACATTAGCGACCCTACTGTAACTCAATTTAGGTCGCAGGACGACCCTAGCCGCAACTTCTCCTCTAGATTCTCTCAAGGTGTTGCGGTCAAGATTCCTTTTGGCACGTATGAGCTGAAAGTCCACGGTGTGGGATTCTGGCCAGCAGTTCGGACAGTAGAAGTGTACTCGCCAGATGTATGGGCAGTGGTTGAACTGCTGCCCGGTGAGGAGGGAGGGCCAACTCGTTACACGCTCAATGGGGTATTGAGTAATGCTACCGAAGGGCAACTTTGGGTAAGGCTGTTGGGGATGCGTTCTGGAATGATTTTCGACGGAAAGGTAAACTCGCTGGGCACCTTCACGTTGGCTGGAATACCCGCAGCGACTTACCTGTTGATTGTCCGGCGGGGCGATGAGGTTTTGCTGACCCGTGTGGTCAAGATAGCAGGGAACGAATCGCTTACCCTTAAGCTCCCGGCGCGTTAACTGGCGAGAACAGGCGTGGCTGTTGAAAAACTCTTTCGGCGTCTTTGGTCTAAAAACTCGACACGCTAGGATGCCCTATAAACGATTTTCTCCACCTCCGGATACATTTCTGGTCACCCAATTTCGGCAG